>Ga0209633_10001367_pt1 | contig 25192 bp, 23 predicted proteins | sample Cruoilmetagenom1_FD_187290 | JGI IMG/M metagenome (GOLD analysis project Ga0209633, IMG submission 187290) | Oil polluted marine microbial communities from Coal Oil Point, Santa Barbara, California, USA - Sample 1 (SPAdes) (version 2) | ecosystem: Environmental > Aquatic > Marine > Oil seeps ...
ACTTCAAAAGTGAAGATGATGTAAGTTATCTATCACAAGATGATGATGAAACTGAAAAAGTTGTCGATTGGGTGGCCTTTAAACAACATTTCTTTTCTTCAATTTTAATGACCGATACTCCTTTTACCTCTGCTAATATCATATCAAAAAATTTAGTTGAAGATGAAGCCATAGATACGTTGTACACTAAACAATTTACAATAAAGGCTCCTTTAGAAATGAAAAATGGTGAGCTGAATTATGCAATGAACATGTATTTTGGCCCTACTGATTATAAAACATTAAAAGCTTATAAAGGTACCAACCTTAATGAGGTTGCTGATTTAGGATGGGGAATTTTTGGTTGGATAAACCGGCTTATTTTTGTTCCGGTTTTTGCCTTTTTAAGTTCATTTATTGGTAACTATGGCTTGATCATTATTTTAATGACCATTGTGGTTAGGATTATTATGTCACCTGTAGTATATAAATCATATTTATCAAGTGCAAAAATGAAAGTATTGCGCCCCGAAATGAATGCAATCAATGATAAATACAAGGGCAAAGAAAATGCCATGAAACGTCAGCAAGAAACAATGGCTTTACAGCGTAAAGCTGGTGTGAGCCCACTTTCAGGATGTATTCCTGCTTTGATTCAAATGCCGGTATTCTTTGCATTATTTCGATTTTTTCCTTCAAATATAGAACTGAGGCAAAAAGGATTTTTATGGGCAAATGATCTGTCTTCATATGATATGATTGCGAAATTACCCTTTAAGATTCCTTTTTATGGTGATCATGTAAGTTTATTCCCAATATTGGCATCTGTAGCTATTTTCTTTTATATGCGAATGACCCAGAGTCAACAAATGAATATGCAACAACCTACACAAGAAGGTATGCCTGATATGGGTAAAATGATGAAAATGATGATGTATTTTTCACCAGTCATGATGTTATTTTTCTTTAATAATTATGCCAGTAGTTTGAGTTTGTATTATTTTGTATCTAACTTATTGACCATTGCTATTATGTTGGTAATTAAGCATTATATTTTAGATGAAGATAAAATTCATGCACAGATTCAAGAGAATAAAGCAAAGCCTGAAAAGAAGAAAAGTAAATTTAGAGCTCGTTTAGATGATGCGATGAAACAAGCACAAGCGCAACAAGCGCAACAAAAAAAGAAAAAATAAGTATTCACAAATTAAAATTTGATTTATATTTATTAAACTAGAAAATATGTCTTCGATAAGATTTATTAAGAAATGAAAAAAATAATTATTACTTTATTAGTTTACTTAGCCACAATAGCTCAATGTATATCTCAAAATCCTGAACTAATTGCTGGTACAGGAACATCTGGATACTCTGGCAATGGGGATTTAGCACTAAATGCTGAGTTAAATTCTCCACGTCATTTAGTTTTTGATAATTTAGGAAACCTTTATTTTGCTGACCAAAAGAACCATGTGATAAGGAAAATAGATAATAATGGAATTATAACGACAATAGCTGGAAATGGTTCTTCTGGCTATTCAGGTGATGGTAGTCAAGCTACTTCTGCCCAATTAGACAATCCAAGAGGAATTTGTTTAGATATTAATGGTCATATTTTAATAGCAGATTCAGGGAATAATACGATAAGAAAATTAGATATAAATGGAATTATTACAACTCTAGCTGGAAATGGTTCTTCTGGCTATTCTGGAGATAATCAATTAGCTTCATCGTCTCAATTAAGTGACCCTAGAGGAGTTAATGTCGATGACTTTGGAAACATTTATATTGCTGACACAGGTAATTTTAGAATAAGAAAAATTGATGTAAATAATATTATTTCTACAATAGCTGGCAATGGAACAAATAGTTATTCAGGTGATAATGATCAAGCAATAAATGCAGGCTTTGAAGCTCCTTATGATGTAATCATTAATAACGACAACATATATATAGCCGATATTAATGATAGTAGAATTAGAAAAATTAATTCTTTAGGAATCATTTCAACTATACTAAACAATAATGGGACACATATAATAAATAACCCTTCATCTTTAAATTTTGACAATAATGGCAATCTCTTTGTTTCTGGATTAGGTGGAACTATCTATAAAATAGATAATTTAGAAAATACATCTATTGTTTTTGATAATTTAGATGGGGGTTCTGGAGGCATTGCTTTTGATAGTAATTTTAACTTATACTTTACTGCAACTTTTGCAAATCAAATAAAAAAAATAAATAGTAGTACTTTAACTCTTAACGAATTGACGCCAAATGAAGAACTAAAATTATTTCCAAATCCAACTCAGGATGATATTAATATAAAAATCAGTAACATATTCGACGTACATTCTATAAATATTTATGATTCTACTGGTAGGCTTTTAAAAAATTTAATTAATGAGGAAATAGAATCATTGAATAATAAAAAATATTTAAAGATAGCCGTTAATTCTACAGGTGTTTATTTTATGAAAATCATGAGTAATCAAGGACTCATAACTGAAAAATTTATAAAATATTGATTGATAAAACCTGAGATTATATTTTAGATGAAGATAAGGTTCATACACAGATTAAAGAAACCAAAGTAAAGCCTGAAAAGAAGAAAAGTATATTCAGATCTCGTTTAGATGATGTGATGAAACAAGCACAAGAGCAGCAAGTTCAACAAAAAAAGAAAAAATAATCATTTTAAGGCTGTCTAAAAAGATAAAAATAAACGAGTTGTCCCCTTGAGCGCAGTCGAAAGGTTCTTGTTTTTAGTTAATTATAGTTTTCGACTTTTTAGCCTGTCTTGAGCGACAGCCGAAAGGCTCAAACTGACACAATGTATTACTTTTTAGATAGCTTTTTTTTTATGAGTTAAGTCGGCTCAACTTATTTTTAATAAAATTCCGTTAAGGCAATTATCAGTTTAATTAACCTACCTTTGCCGCTTTTATAAATAATCATGACATTCAAAGAATTACAAATAATTGAACCTATTCAAAAAGCACTGAGCGGCGAAGGCTATACACACCCTACACCTATTCAAGCAAAATCAATTCCAATTTTACTTCGAGGTAAAGATCTACTAGGTTGTGCACAAACTGGTACTGGTAAAACTGCCGCATTTGCCATTCCTATACTGCAGCACATTTTTAATAAAATTGGCCACAGTAAAGGCCAACGTAAGATCAAAGCATTAATAGTTACGCCAACTCGTGAATTGGCAATTCAGATAGCCGATAGTTTTACAGCCTACGGTAAATTTACCGGTATTAAAAATACGGTCATTTTTGGTGGTGTAAAACAAGGAGCTCAAACCAGAGAATTAAATAGAGGTGTTGATATATTAGTAGCTACTCCCGGTAGATTATTAGACTTAACACAACAAGGTTTTATTACATTTAAAGACATTGAATATTTTGTTTTAGATGAAGCAGATCAAATGCTTGATATGGGGTTTATTCATGATATAAAAAAGATCATTGCAAAATTACCAAATAGAAGGCAATCAATATTCTTTTCGGCTACTATGCCTCCAAATATTGTAGATCTCTCTCGTAAGATTTTAGGGCAATATGAACGGGTAACCGTAAAACCTGAACAAGCAACTGCTGAAAAAGTTGAACAAGCTGTTTATTTTGTAAGTAAAAGAGCAAAAACAAAATTATTGGTTCATTTATTACAAACTGAAAATATTCATTCTACCTTGGTTTTTTCTCGTACTAAACACGGTGCTAATAAGATTGTAAAACTGTTAGACAGAGAAGGTATCAAGGCTGAGGCCATACATGGTAATAAATCGCAAGCAGCAAGGCAAAAAGCATTGGCTAACTTTAAAAGTGGGCTTACCAAAGTATTGATAGCGACTGATATTGCTGCACGTGGTATTGACATTGATGAATTATCGCATGTTATTAATTATGATGTACCAAATATACCTGAAACATATGTACATCGTATCGGTAGAACAGGAAGAGCGGGTGCTAGCGGAATTGCACTATCATTTTGCATGCAAGAAGAAAAAGCTTATTTACGCGACATACAGAAGTTGATCAATCAGAAAATTCCGATAATAACAGAACATCCATTTATAAATTTTGATGATGATGACGAAACATCATTAAATAAACCAAAACAACATTCTAAACCAAGACGTTCACAACAGTCTTCAAAGCCTGGAAAAAATAATTGGAGAAATAAGAATAGGAATAGGCGCAAACCAGATAATAGAAATCGAAACTAAACCGAATCTATAATATTAAAAAAACCGAAGTATAAACTTCGGTTTTCTTTATAAATATATGCTTATACCCAATCTGATTCTTCTAATTCAAAAATTTCGCTTACTTCAATTTTAAAAATCTCAGCCAAGCGCAACGCTAGCACAGTTGAGGGTACGTACTTTCCCAGTTCCATTGCATTAATGGTCTGTCTACTTACCTTCGCTAATACTGATAATTCGGCTTGTGTTATATTTTTTTTTGCACGTTCAACTTTAATACTATTTTTCATAATCAACCGATTTTCTAAATTTTATAACTTGCCAATTAAAACGAATAATAAAGAATAGTAATATGGTAAACATATTAAAGATCATCACCCAAAAAAAAGTTAAATCAAAGACAAACAAAAAGGCTATCAAAAGTACTCCATAATTTAAATAAGTAGCCCATACCAAAGATTCTAATCTAATTTTAGAAATATATTCATCTTCATCAACTTCCCTTGAAAAAGCCACCAAAATAGAACTGAAAATCATTAAAACTCCTAAAATTTCATTTAAGATATTATTGTTTACAAATCCGTATAATCTATTGTCATCTTGAAAAACACCTTCGATTAATATTGCAAAAACATTGACATCTAAAAACTCAGGCTCAAATTCAGTTATAACTGTGTAGAGTCCTAAAATTAAAGTTGGAATAAATATAAACCAACCAATTTTTTTGTACTTCTTAGGAAATAAATAGTTTATTTTCATTTTTTAAAAATTTAATATTTGTTCAAATGTATAAAATATATGTCATAATGACAAATGTATTTTACATTTAGACAAATATACATTACTTTTTATTCAATTAAAATAAAACCACTTCTAGTTTACAGTAAGTAAACTTTTAACCAATTACAATAAGAGTTATGAAAATTAAAGCAATGTTTTAATCACGGACAGTGTATAATCTAAATCGTCTTTCGTTATAAATTTACTAAATGAAAAACGTACAGAAGTCTTTTGCGCTTCACTTTCAGTCAAAATAGTATTCAACACATGAGACCCTTTATTACTTCCACTTTGGCAAGCACTACCACCTGAAGCAGCTATTCCTTTGAGATCTAAACTAAACAAAAACATAGGTAAATCTTTAGGTAAACGTACATTTAGAATGATATATGAGCTTTTATCAGCATCAGCAGAACATCCATTAAAATGAATATCAATATCGAGATTATTTAACTTATCAATGAAGTATTTTTTTAACTCACTTATATATTTTGTGTCTTTGCCTAAATCAGCAATAGCAATATTTAATGCTTTTTGCATCCCCGCTATATTGTGTACATTTTCTGTACCGGCTCGGGCACCACGCTCCTGCTCTCCTCCTATTAATAAGGGTTTTATACCAAATCCTTTTTTAAAAATAGCAAAACCCACACCTTTAGGTCCGTGAAACTTATGTGCACTGGCTACCATAAAATCTATCGGTGTTTCTTGTAAGTCAATTGGGTAATGTCCAATTGCTTGTACCGTATCAGAATGGAGTAAAGCATTATTTTCTGTACATAAACTACAGACCTTTTTAATATTTAATATGTTGCCTAATTCATTATTAATATACATTAAACTTACCAAGGTCTTTTCAGAACTATTCTGTAATAATTCTTCAAGATGTTTATAATCAACTTCCCCATTTTCGTTAAGATTCACATAACTAACATTAATATCAAACTCATTAGAAATCGCTTCAATGGTATGTAGTACTGCATGATGTTCAATTTTTGAACTAATAAGATGCTTGACTTGAAGATTTTCAACGGCATTTCTTAAAATCAAGTTATCAGCTTCACTACCACCAGCCGTAAATACAATCTCACTAGCCGTAACATTGAAATGTTTGGCAATGCTTTTGCGCGCTTCTTCAACAACGGTTTTAGCTTTTCGGCCAAACTGGTGAGTTGAAGACGGATTACCATAAACTTCCTTCATAACTTCAGTAATCGTCATAATTACATTGTTATCGATTGGAGTTGTGGCAGCATTATCTAGGTAAATTGTATTCATTATTTCTAAAACTTAGGCAAAAGTAACTAAAATTAACAGTAAGTATTTTTTATTCTATACTTTAAAACTCCTATTTTTGTTCAGATGAAACCCTCATCGGGGGATTTGTTAGAACAAATTAAACATCTCTATAAAAGAAAATGATTAAATATCAGATAATTAACCTAAATTTAAACAAGTGAAACAATTATTTGTATTTCTTTTGCTGATAATTACCTTATCATGTGATGACGGTAATGTCGATATTCCTGAATTTGATTTTTCTAATGATACTATTAACGATTGTGGTGAATTAGTACTTTTTAAGATCAATGAAAACGAAACATTAATTATTGAACTAAATGAAGATAATACTGAAAATTCTTTCTTTACTCAGGTAAGAGATAATGAAAGTTTTACTTTGACTGAAAGCGGAGCTCAAACCATTACCTATAGAACTTTTGATGACAAGCCAACTACAGGCTATTTTTGTCAAAATATACCTCCTACAAGTCCCAATATTATAAATGAGTGGAATGGCAGTGGTACTTTAAAAGTTACGACTATTATGACTGAAGATGATGAAGACACTATTGATGAAGATCCAAATGATAGTTTAGATACTGATGGAGATACATTCGCGAATTTTAAGGATTGGGATGATGATAATGATGGCATTTTAACAAAAGATGAAGGCGCAACTGATGATACAGATAATGACGGAATACTAAATTATTTAGACAATGATGATGATGGAGATGGTGTACCAACTATTGAAGAATCAATAACCAATGATAATGATAGTGACGGAATACCAGATTATTTAGATGCAGACACAACTCAATCAGATCTAAGAACTTTAAGTGACAATCAATATCAAGAAATATATGATACCTCTTTTATTATTGACCTTTTAAAGTTGACAAATGTAAATCGTAATACTATACAATTTGATACTTTTGATTATGGTACAACAATGAAAAAAGTAACTAAATCTGGTAACTAAAATCTTTAAGCATGAGTCTATTATCTTTTTTAGAAAAAAACATGCTATCCTGCCAGTGGAAAGAACAATTTGATGTTGAATGTATGGGTTGTGGTATGCAACGTTCTATAATTCATTTATTAAAAGGTGAATTTGTGGAGGCTTTTTATATGTATCCTGCCATTTATACACTAATTACTATGTTTACTTTTTTAATATTACATTTAAAGTTTAGCTTTAAAAATGGGCATAGAATTTTATTATACTTATTCATTACCAATATAGTTATAATGCTAAGTAATTATTTTTTTATAATTTTCTAACTAAAAATCAAAACTAATGGAAAAACAAAAATTACCACATTCACAAGGAGCACTAATTTTAGGAATAGTATCAATTATAACAGCCTGTTGTTGTTATGGTGTTCCTGGGTTAATATTAGGATTTATTGGTATGAATGAAGCTAAAAAAGCAAAAGCTATGCACAATGAAAACCCTGATATGTATACTGGTTTAGGTAATGCAGATACAGGTAGAATTACTTCGATTATTGGTATAGTAATAGGATTGTTACTTACTTTAATGTATGTTTATATGTTTACTATAGGTAAAGATAGCGGACTAATGGAGCAATACAAAGAAATTATTGAGCAAGCGCAACAAAATCAATAATTTTTAATAATTATTAAATAATGCTATTACTCCTAGGAGTAATAGCATTATACTTTAATTAAATTTGTTCATATTAAATTCACAATAAAACCCATCAATATCACTATAAAAATTATCAAACCAAAATCAATTAATTAATGGAACAAAGGCCAAAAAACTATTTAGTAGAATCTATTCTAGTAACCATATTTTGTTGTTTACCTCTGGGAATCGTCGGTATTATATTTGCATCACAAGTAAACACTAAATTTGATACAGGTGATATTGTTGGCGCAAATAAAGCTTCTAAAGATGCCAAAAAATGGATGTTTTGGGGATTAATTTCTTCGGTTGTAGTTTTTGCGTTATATATTATATTTATGATTGCTATAACTGGGTTCTCAGTTTTAAATTCTTAATTATTTTTATGAAACATCCATGGTAAAGAATTTGACACTCAAGGGAATGATTATATGGATGTTCCATGTGCCCGATTTAATAAAATAATATAGACACATGAAATTAAAATATTATATAATGCTATTACTCCTTGGGGTAGCAGCATTTATATATTTTACAATAAATCCTAGCGAGGTGGGGTTTTTACCTAGATGTCCATTATACAGTACTACTGGTGTCTATTGTCCTGGTTGTGGTAGTCAGCGGGCCTTTCATGACCTATTACACTTAAATATTAAAGAGGTTATTGGTCATAATCTTCTTTTTTTGTTTGGGCCTTTTATTATGATATATCATTTTACTATTGAAGGTATTAATCTTTTTTCAAAAATTAAAATAAAGAACCTTTTATACCATCCCAGAACTCCAATTTTTTTATTAATTATTATTATGACCTTTTGGATATTAAGGAACGTACCGTATTATCCGTTTACATTATTAGCACCACATAATTAACAGAGTTACACTTCTAATGTTCTATCATAAGGTATTGAATTTAATATATGGTTCATCACTTCAATACGAGCATAGGTTTTTCTATTTGCTTTAATAACTTTAAAAGGAATGCTTCCTTTTTTATTATTTTCAAACATCAGCTTTTTATATTTTGTATACTCATCCCAAAGGCCTTGAGCTTTTTCATCAACGGGGGTCATTTTCCATTGTTTTAACGGATGACTTTTAATGTCTTTAAAACGTTTTTCTTGTTCTGATTTTGATATTGACATATAAATCTTAACCAATTTAACACCAGATTCTGTAATCATACGTTCAAAATCATTTACCTGATTCATAAAAATAGTGTATTCTTCTTCAGTACAAAATCCATTTACAGGCTCTACAACAGCACGATTATACCAACTTCTATCAAAAAAAACTATTTCGCCAGCTCTAGGAAACTGATTGACATATCGTTGAAAATACCACTGTGTTTTTTCTTCTTCCGTGGGTTTAGGTAGCGCCATAATTCTATAAAATCGCTGATTGATCCTTTCAGTTATTCTGCGAATAGCACCGCCTTTTCCGGCAGCATCTCTACCTTCAAAAATAATAATAACCCGTTCATTATTATTCATAACCCAGGTTTGCAGTTTTACCAATTCTACTTGTAACTTCTTTAACTTTTTTTCATAGTTTAAAAAGCGTAGTGCCTTTATTGGGTTATAAGTTTCCTGTCCTAATAAAGTATGTAATCCTTTATTAGAATTCAGTTTTATAACATCTAAATCTGTAAGTTTAATATTTTCCATAAGGGTTATGAATCTAATTGATGAGAAGATCTATAATATCGCATTATAATATTAGGATCTGGAAATAATGTAGTCAATGCTTTATCTTTATTAGGATATTCAAATTGTGATAATACATAACGCATTGTTTCTAAACGAGCTACTTTTTTATCGTTTGCTTTTACGGTAATCCACGGACAATATGTTGTATGGGTTTTACTAAACATTTGTTCTTTGTAGAATGTATATTTATCCCATAATTCTTGTCCTTTTTGATCAACTGGACTAAATTTCCATCTTTTCAATGGCGTTTCTAACCTTGAATCAAACCTGGCTTTTTGCTCTTCTTTCGAAATGGAGAACCAAAATTTAATAATTTTAACACCATCTTCATAGAGCATATGTTCAAATTCAGGTACCTGTAACATAAATCTAAAGTATTGTTCATCATTACAAAAGCCCATTACAGGTTCAACTACCGCTCTATTATACCAACTTCTATCAAAAAATACAATTTCTCCGGGATTAGATAATTCTTTTATATAACGTTGAAAATACCATTGTCCTTTTTCTTCTTCAGTTGGCTTTGTTAAAGCTACTAAATTTATTGAACGGGGATTCAAATGTTCAGAAAACCGTCTGATATTTCCTCCTTTTCCGGCAGCATCTCTACCTTCAAATATTATTACAACACGTTTTTTCTCTTTAGAAACCCATTGCTGTAATTTCACTAATTCAATCTGTAATTTTTTAAGCTCATCTTCATACTGCAATTTTTTCAGTACCTTATCTATATTCTTTCCTTTATTTTGAATTATTTTCAATAATTCTTCGTTAGAGTTGATCACTTCAAACTCTTCTTTGGTTATTTGAACTTCTTGATTGTTCTTCATTAACTTTTATTTTTACAGCTTTGTTTTCTTCTAGTGTCTATTAAGTAAACAATTTTCCATTGTTTATCATCGAAAAATAGTTGAAAGGAATTTACCCCACAATGACTAAAGTCATTGTTTAAATAAAATTCATAAGGTGTCCAAACATTAGCCATGATACTATCAATTTGGATATTATATGATAATAATTTTTCTTCCCAAATATCTTTAGGGTTTTTTGTAGCTACTAAGTTCAGAAATCTAGAGGTGTCTTCTGTTCTTAATATTGATTTGCCTTCTTTATTCGTAAAAGCTGTTTGTAACAACAAATCATTACTTATAGTTTTCTTTATTGCCAAGGTATCTCCACTTTGTAAACCTTTAAAAAATAAAGATATTACTTCTTTAATTTCATCCTCTTTTTTTTCTTGGGCTATGATTGATTGTTTATAAAATAGTAAAACAGCTAAGCATGTAACGACAGTTTTTAACTTCATAAAGTTATTTTTTATAATTTAATATAGTATCGCTTATTATTGTTATACACTCTTGCATTTGTTCTTCGCTCATAACCAAAGGTGGTGCAAAACGAATAATATTACCATGTGTTGGTTTAGCTAATAATCCGTTTTCTTTTAAAGCCATACAAATATTCCAAGCGGTAGAACTATCTTCACTATCATTAATTACTATTGCATTTAACAACCCCTTTCCTCGTACTAATCTAACCAAGTCAGTTTTCTCAGCAAATTTAAATTTTTGCATACTTTCCCTAAATATTCTTCCAAGCTTATCGGCATTTTCAGCAAGATTTTCATCCTCTATAACCTCTAAGGCTGCTATAGCAACGGCACAAGACAACGGGTTGCCTCCAAATGTAGAACCGTGATTACCCGGTCTAATAACTTCCATGATATCATTATCTGCCAATACCGCTGAAACCGGTAATACTCCACCAGAAATTGCTTTACCTAAAATCAATATATCAGGTTTAATTTCTGAATAATTTACGGCTAATAATTTACCTGTTCTTGCAATTCCCGTCTGTACTTCATCAGCTACAAATAGTACATTCTTTTCTTTACACAGTTGATATGCGTCTTTGATATAATTATCATCCGGCACATAAACACCTGCTTCTCCTTGAATAGGTTCTACCAGAAATGCAGCTATATTTTTGTCTTGTAAAGCCTCTTTTAAAGCATCTAGATCATTATATCGAATAGAAATTATTCCAGGTGTAAACGGTCCGAAATTTTCTGTTGCAATCGGATCATTTGAAGCAGAGATGATAGTTATTGTTCTACCGTGAAAATTATTCTGACATACAACTATTTTAGCTTGATTAGATGGAATTCCTTTTTTTTCATAACCCCATTTTCTCGCTATTTTTATAGCTGTTTCTACTGCTTCTGCACCAGTATTCATTGGCAATACTTTGTCAAAGCCAAAGTATTCTGTAATATACTTTTCATATTGCCCTAATTTATCATTATAAAATGCCCTAGAAGTAAGTGTTAAATTTTCAGCTTGTTCTTTTAATGCATTTATAATTTTGGGGTGACAATGCCCTTGATTTACGGCTGAATATGCAGAAAGAAAATCGAAGTACTTCTTACCTTCTATATCCCAAACATAAACACCCTCTCCTTTGTTTAAAACTACAGGCAGCGGATGATAATTTTGTGCGCCATATTTATTTTCTAGACCTATTGCTTGTTGCGATAAAGTTTGTTCAGTTATAGTCATCTTTTTACTCTTTTAATTACTAAACTATAATTCCTTCTTTATGGAGAGAAATCATCCAATAATAACTGTTGCAAATTACTAAAAGTTTTTATGAAAATATTTAATGAAGTAATATTTAAATTTTTGACAAAAAATCTTCTAAGGTTTTTAGTCCATTGTAAATGTTTGGAGTATGTATTTTGATAAATTCTGAATCAATTGACTCCTCTATTTTATAAGAATTGTAAACATATTCTCCGTCAAAATCGACAAAAGTCAATCGGCAAGTCAAACTCGTTTCATCAAAATAAAAATCTTGACCCGGTAATAAAGCTATTTTTTTATTTTTAAGTAAATAATTGCACAAACCTACAGCATTTTCAACTCCTATTTTTATTAATCTATCTTCATAATAATTGAAATCAATAATCATATAAAAAGCGCCTTGTGGTTTTGTACATTTTATATTCATTTTTTCAAGTGAATGATATACATAATTAGAAACCTCTTTTAATATTTTTGAACAGTCTTTAATATAATTTTCTAAATCTGAATTCATTTGATATGCCTTTATTGCTGCAAATTGAATTGGTGATGAAACGGCACTAAAAGTTTCACTGAAAAATGACTGTAAAGGTTTATAAAGTGCATTCATACTAAATGGGATGGCTGTAAAACCTAAACGATAACCACCGGCTGAAAACACTTTACTAAGTCCACCAAAAACAATTGTTTTTTCAGGATAATATGTGACTATACTTGGTGAAAAATCATCTTCAAAATTTACTTGAGAATAAATTTCATCTGATAAAATAATTACATCATATATTTTACAAACTTTTGCTATTGCTTTTAATTCTGAATTGGTATAAACTGCTCCTGTAGGGTTATTTGGTGAATTTATAATTAACGTTTTTTGAATAGTACGATGATCTTTGCAAACATTTTTTAATTCTTGAGCAGTTAATTTATAATTATTATTAATGTTAGTTTTAATTATTTTATAATCAGCATTTTTAGCTTTTATTTGCGGTAAATAGCTAACCCAACTAGCTTTAGGAATTAAAAACATACCTTCTAATAAATATATAAGTTGATACAATAACTCTTTACTACCCGGACCAATAAAGATAGCCTCACTATCAAATTTTAGATCTTGATATTTTGATAAAAAGTTTGAAATTTCATTTTTCAATTCAGGTAAGCCTGTTGAGGGTAAATAATGGTTATTATTGACATTCTTTTTTAGCTCTTCAGTAATAGAATGATGTATTTTAAAAGGTGATTGACCAAAACCAAAATGATACACAACTTCGTCATTTTGACGTAATTCTTTAACTTTTTGATTAATGGCTAAGGTGGCAGAAGGTTTGAGTTGTAAAATATTTTTGTTGATTTGTAGCATACAATTACAAATTAATATACATGTGCAAAGTAAATAAAAAATATTTCTAAAATAAAAACACCTATACCGATGATCGGTATAGGTGTTTATTTATTATTCTATACCTATCTGCTAAAAAGGTACTGTAGGGCTCAATTGTTTAAAAGTATAAGTTGAACCTACTTTAGTAATTGTTAGTGCTTCATTAAATTGAAGGTCTACATTTGGAACATCACCTACAAATATATCTTCAGTTCCGTCAGGTTGAGTTGTTAAGATCACAAAAGGAATCGGATTTAATGATGATACCCAGTTACGAACAAAAACTCTATAATCGCCATCTGGTGCAGCATTTGCAAGTGCAATATCTTCACCAGCACTTACAGATTGACTACTGTCTACAATAAAAGCATTTATATCAGTTATAAAGAAATCTAAATCGTTATTAGCAGCATCTGGCCAAGCTAGTATCAACTGAAGTGCATCAGCATCTACTGGTGGTGCTGGTGGTGCAACAATAACTCTAGCTGATTTTTTTGATTGATCAACAACGCCCACTTCGGTACCAATAACTGTAACTCTATCCATTACAATATCATAAATAGTCCCTACTTCAGAAACATCTAAAGATATTTGAGCTCCTTGTCCTCCAGACAACGTTTGAGAGGCTCCTACACCATTAATGGTATATTCAATTAAGAAATCACCACTAAAAGTAGAAGGATCTACTACTACTGGCAAACTATATGCAGTACCACTAGGGTCAACAATAAGTTGTGATTCACCAAATGAAACAGTTTTTGCGGTAGTAATGATAGTATCTGGAATACTTGTAGAATCATCACTTTCACAAGATGTAAATGTTAAGCTTACGACTAACATTACAATTAATATATTAAATATTTTTTTCATCTTTTTTAAATTTTAAATTTTATTATTTTAAAGTAAAGCTAAGTCTAGCAAATAAGAATCTACCACCAATACCAAACTGTTGAGCTCTTCTAGACCAATCGAATCTTCCACCACTTCTATTATTTCCACCATCTGCCAAAGCATCAGCAGCTTTATCTGGATAAACGTCTAAAAGGTTATTAGCTCCAACAGTGATTGTTAAACTTTCAGAAAAATTATAACCTAAAGATAGGTCAGTAACTAATTTTGTTCCAAAAACTTGCTGTCTGTCAACATTAGTAGTAGCTTCAGTAACTTCACCAAAATAAACATTTCTTAAGAAAACATTGAACTTTTCTCCTGACAATGCATTAGATAAAACCACTTTAGTTCTTGGTACAGCTTCTTCCAAATACACTCTACTATCTTCAGGAAAATATTTGTCAATCAAACCTGCGTTCTCTAATATTTCTGACGCTTTTATATTACCCACTTGCTTTGTTTTCGAAAAAGTTCCAGATAAATCTGATTTCAACTGCATATTTGTACCTAAACTAGCTTTATGAGTAATTACAACATCCAATCCTTTAGATTCAGTATCAATTGCATTCACAAAGAATGAAGCCGCAGATGCATTTGCTCTTTCAAGTTCAGCAGCAATAGCGTCACCACTAAATTGTCCTGTATAAACAACTCTATCATCTATACCAACAAAATAACCATCAAGCGTAATACTTAAATTCGCATCAGGTAATTTTGCAGTAAAACCTACACTAACACTTTGCGAGGTTTCTTCTTTAAGCTTAGGAATACCTAAAATTTTTGCTACCCTGCTATCATTAGCAAAAGTACCAACCTCTACAGGATTACCTTCCTGATCAAAAATAGTCGAAGTTGAATTAAAATTTAACTGATGTAAAGAAGGTGCTCTAAAACCAGTATTTACGGCTGCTCTAACATTTAAATTATCACTAGCTTTAAATAAGGTTGCTAATTTAAAGTTTATTGTAGAACCAAAATCAGAATAGTCTTCAAATCGAGTAGCAAAACTTGCTAAAAATGTTTCTGAAAAATCAGCTTCGACGTCAAAATAACCAGCGATACTACTTCTATCTCTTGACAATTCATTATTTGGACTAAATCCTGGGAATACTTGAGAGCCTCCTGGTCTTGATCTTCCAAAAAAGTCTTGAGAAACTTCTTGAGAAGCTATTGTGATTACTTCACCTTCGTCAGTATATCTTGAATATGAAGCTTCTTCGCCGGCAACAATTTCATAATTTTCTAATCTATATTCTGCACCAAATGCAATATTTAATCCTGATAATACATCCTCATGAAATTTACTAATATCAAGATTAACAGTGTTTTGTGCAAATGCAAACCCTCCAGCATCAAATGTTGTTGGAGAAGAGTTTTGAAGTGATGCATTAAATGTATTTCCTATGGTAAATAAAAATGAGTTCTTACCCCACGTATTACTTAAGTCTACATTCCAATCAGCTACTTTACCTTTGATTCCAACAGCAAACGATTTATCAGAAACTTTCGAATTAATTTCAGGTAAAAAACCATTTACATAAACCGGTGTATATGTTCTTTCTTGATTTGGTAATCTATAAAATCCGGCAGAATTCCCTTTTCTAGAACTAATACCTGCAAAAGAATATAATTCGGTACCATTATCATCTAATGGCAATGCAAAATTCGCAAAGAAACGACCTCCACGTAAAGCAGATTGACCAACTCTCATATTATAATCTGACCTAACTTGCCCTCTTGCCGCTAGTTCAGCATCAGTATTATCAATAGGAGATACTCCATTAATGTTACCATTACTATCAAAGGTAAGGCTTGTTAAGGCGCCAGCTACTGAGTTAATTCCATCATTAATTCCAATTAAATCAACCATAGATGTTGCAGCTGCAATATCAGCTTGTAAAGTTGGAGAAAAATTATTTACATTAGCAGCAAGAAATTGTATTTGGGCTACAGACAGATCGTCATAAGCAGTACCTCCTTGAAATGCTACATTTTCAATAGAATTATATACATTGAATATTGAACCCTCCCATTCTTTCATTCTACCATAGTCTTCTCTATAATCAAAATCACCTGTAAAATTAATAAAACCACCATTATCACCTAAAGGGATACCATAATTTGCACTTACATTAACCGTTTCACCATCTACACCTCCGGTTTGATTATTTGCATTTTCGCTAAAATTAGCTCCAGTAGTTACTTTAAAGTTAAGTTCGTTTACATTATCATTTAGTACAATATTGATCACACCTGCAATAGCATCTGACCCATATTGAGCCGCAGCACCATCACGTAGTACCTCTAATCTTTTTATAGCCGCTGAAGGTATTGCATTTAAATCAGTCCCTACTGAACCTCTACCAAATGTACCATTCACATTAACTAATGAAGAATTATGACGTCTTTTACCATTAATTAATACCAATACCTGATCTGGACCTAAACCTCTTAAAGAAGCAGGATCAACGTGATCTGTACCATCAGAAATTGTTTGTGTATTAGATGTAAATGAAGGCGCTACAAAATTTAAAATTTGATTTAAATTAACTTGTGGTCCTTGTGCTGTTAATTCAGACACATCAATAATATCAACAGGTACAGGTGTATCTGTTGCAGTTCGGTTAGGATTTCTAGAACCTACTACAACTACTTCATCAAGTTCAACACCAGATTTCATAGTAACATTAACAGTAGCTGAACCATCCATCGTTGCTTCGTAAGCTTCAAAACCTACAAATGTAAATACCAATACATCTCCATTATTGACCTGAAGTTTATATTTTCCATCAAAATCGGTTGATGTTCCTGTAGTTGTTCCTTTAACAACTACCGAAACTCCCGGTAAGGGTTGATTACTATTATCAGTTACAGTACCTTTCACTTCATACGATTGAGCAAATACGGAAACAGATAACAATAAAAATACTAATAAAGAGTAAATTTTTGTTTTCATAAAATGTTTAATTTAAGTTAGTTTTTTTAAATTGTGATGCGAATATAATTATAAATTATCAAACAAGTTAATAAATTGTTAAAATAAGAATAGTATAATCTTTAATCTATTGCCAAAATAGTTAAAAAAACTATAACTTTTTAAACATAAAATAAAAGCCTATTAAAACTAGAGGAATGCTTAATAACTGACCGGTATTAAGGTTTACATCGAATAAGGTTTCAATACCTCCCTGCCATTCTTTATAAAATTCAACAATAAATCTAATAGACCAAAGCATCACCATAAACACCCCAAAAAGGTAACCAAATTTCTCTTTTTTATCTGTTTTCCAATATAAAAACCACAATACTAAAAAGGTTACTAAATAACCTAAAGCTTCATAAATTTGTGTAGGATATCTGTTTGGCACTTCCATCAGCACATCTTTAAATCGTGAACTATTTGCAATTAAATCATAAGCTCTATTTACGCTTTTAGCACCGGTAATACTCATTGCTTTATACTCACTAATGTCATTTCTAATAAATTTAAAACCAAAGTCAGTCCCTGTAGCTTTACCAACAATTTCAGAATTAAATAAATTACCTAAACGCACAAACATTGCTCCAATCGCAGATGGAATAACCATTCTATCTAATGTCCATAACAATGGTTTTTTAATCACTCTTCTACTGTAAATAAACATCGCTATAATAATACCTATTATCGCACCATGACTTGCCAGCCCTTGAAAACCGGTATATTTAAAAGGATTTAATTTAAATGGTAAAAGCACTTCTGCAAGTGTATAATTTTCTTCATAAAATAAATAATGTCCAACTCGAGCTCCTATTAACATCGCTATAATTGTATATAAAAAAAGTGGATCAAGTTTATCTAATGAAATTTCATCTTTTTTAAAGATTTGTTTCATAATCTGTAAGCCCAAGACAAATGCTAAGACGTACATTAAGCTGTAATATTTTATAGGAAATGAGCCTATTTTAAAAAGGTCTGGGTTAAAATTCCAGTCTATTGATAATAGAATATTCATAGTTAAAATTTGAGATTGTAAATATATAAATTAAAGATTCTTAGTTGCGCTCTGAATGACAATTAATTTTATTTTTTCTGATGTGGATCAGGAACAGGGTCATAACCCTTACCTCCCCAAGGCGATGGAATATTGAGAAAATGTACAGTGTACATTTTTAATGAACAGGCGAGCTGGTGTGTCGGCCTAGTTGTCATCCTTTTCCGGTACTGGGTCGTAACCTTTACCTCCCCAAGGATGACAACTAAATATCCTTTTTATTGCTAACCATCCACCTTTAAATAAGCCATGTTTTTGCAGTGCCTCAATCGTATAATGAGAACAAGTAGGCGAATATCTACAACTTGATGGTGTATAAGGAGAAATTGCTGCTTGATAAAAACGAACAAGTAAGATAAATGGATATGTTAAGATTTGTTTGATTGTGGATTTGTTTTTTTATTTATTAGTTAAGTAACGTAATCTGAAAATGGATTCCTGCCTACGCAGGAATGACACAATTTAAATTCTATCTCATTAAATAACCGTAAAAGTTGTTCCGTCTTTTCCGTCTTTTAATTGAATTCCTTTCTCCAATAAAGTATCTCTAATTTTATCTGATAACGACCAATCTTTGTTAACTCTTGCTTCATTTCGCATTTCGATCAACATTTCTACTACACCTGAGAGTTTATCGCTACTATCTTTAGCAGTAGCATTTTCTAACCCTAATACATCAAAAACAAATATTCTTAATGTTGTTTTAAAAGTTTCTAAATCATCATGAGTCAATGATTCTTTATTTTCTTTTAACAAATTGATATACTTTACTCCTTCAAAAAGATTCGCTATTAAAACAGGGCTATTAAAATCGTCATTCATTGCGTCATAGCAATTTTGTGTCCAGGTATTAATATCAATAGTTGATGATTTTGAGGCTGCCAAATTATCTAATTGATTAATAGCACTCATTAATTTATGATATCCTTTTTCAGAAGCCAATAATGCATCGTCAGAAAAGTCTAATATACTTCTATAATTTGCCTGCAACATAAAAAAACGAACAACTGGCGCTAGGTATTCTTTACTCAGATGTTTATTATCTCCTGTAAAAAAATCATTAGGCAAAATATAGTTTCCTGTCGACTTTGCCATTTTTTGACCATTCAAAGTGAGCATATTGGTATGCATCCAATAATTTACCGGCATTTGATTATTAGAAGCATTTGCCTGAGCGATTTCACATTCGTGATGTGGAAATTTTAAATCCATTCCACCACCATGAATATCAAATTGTTCTCCTAAATATTTAGTACTCATGGCAGTACATTCTAAATGCCATCCTGGAAAACCATCACTCCAAGGTGAAGGCCATCTCATAATATGTTCAGGTTGGGCTTTTTTCCAGAGTGCAAAATCTTGAGGATTTCTTTTTTCAGATTGTCCGTCAAGTGTACGTGTATTATGTATTGAATCTTCAATATTTCTTCCACTAAGGATTCCATAATGCTCTTTTTCATTATACTTTAATACATCAAAATAAACAGAACCATTTACTTCATAAGCCAATCCTTTCTCAAGAATTACTTTGATAATTTCAATTTGTTCAATGATATGTCCTGTTGCAGTTGGCTCAATGCTTGGCGGTAAAAAATTAAACTTATTTAGTACATTATGAAAATCAACTGTATAGCGTTGAACCACTTCCATAGGTTCAATCTGCTCTAAACGTGCTTTTTTAGCAATTCTATCCTCACCGGCATCAGCATCATTCTCTAAATGACCAGCGTCTGTAATATTGCGTACATAACGTATCTTATATCCTAAATGTTTAAAATACCGATATATCATATCAAAAGACATAAAAGTTCTTACATTACCCAAATGTACATTACTATATACAGTAGGGCCGCAAACATACATACCAATAGAACCTTCAGCAATAGGTGTAAAATCTTCTTTTTTATTCGAAAGTGAATTGTATAATTTTATTTGATGCTGTTTATATAATTGCATTGAACTTATCGTTTTTAGAAGCGATAAAGGTAATAACTATTTTTAGAACTATTTGAACAAAAAAACCACTCTTTTTTATTAAAAGAGTGGTTAACTATTACAATAATTATAAGGATATTAATTAGGAAAACTCATTGATCCATACTTGACATTCATATTGAATTTTGCATTTTTAGGTGCTTTAATTTTTATGATTCGTTTTATATTTATCTTCTTTCTTTTCTCAAGTATATCTCTAACTTCAGTTCTATGTTTCGCCATTTCTTTAGCTCTAATCTCATGCGCTTCTTGTCTTTTAATCAATGCTAATTTTCGCTTTTCATCTCTTTCCAAATAATGTTCTTTTAATTTCTCTTGACGTTTCTTCATCTCTTTATGACGCTTCTTTAGAGCTTCTTGACGCTGTTTATAAGCTCTATTACGTGCAGTTCTACTTTTTTCAAGACTTTCTTTTAGCTCTTCAACTATTTGATCTTGTCCATCAGAAGTAATACTCCATCTAAATGTGGTATTATCATCATCTATTGAAAGAGAATTTCTTCCAACCTTAACTCTAGAATTTTTTCCGATGACCTCTTTATTTTCTTTCTTCCACTTTTCTAAATAACTTTTATCTTTTTTGTAAGCTTCAAAATCAAATTTAGTTGGCATTGGAGGTAATTCTGGTAGCTCAGGCATTTCAGGTAGTTCAATCAATATTTCTGGTAACTCTGGTAACTCTGGTATTTCTGGCATCACGAAGCGTAAGTTTTCAAGAGCATCAGTTACGCTTTCGGAATAAAATCTATCATAATTTGGTGCATCAAAATCAAAAGTATGTATATCAATCAATCCTGAAGACTTTGAGCCTATTTTAATACTACTTTTATTCCCTATAGCTTCAAAATTCCAATTTTTCAAATAATCATCAATTACCTTTTGATCTGTTTCATTACTAATATCAATATAAGCTTCTATAACAACCTCATTTTTATTCCAAGTTTCAATTTCAATATCGGTATATCTTGTGTTTACGTCTATAACAACATCTTTATTTACCGTAAATTTTTCGGTATGCTTTTTTTCTAATTTTTGAGCACTTGTAGTAATTAAACCTATAAATAATAATAGTATAGTTATCTTAAATCGTAGTGTTTTCATTTTTTTTATTTTTTGATGTTTTCATTTCATATAACGTGTCTTTCAGTTGCAATAGCAGTTGTAATCGTAATTGTAAATTTGTTATCATTGCATTTACTGTTTTTTCATTGATTCCCTTTTCAGAAATCTCCTTATTTAATCGCGTATAATCATCGGTTAGTTTACCAATCTTATCTAAATAATCGTCTAATATTGCTTGATTTTCGGGTGTTGTTTCTAAGCTAGCTATTTCATAATTAATTGCGGTCAAATAGTAATCTTCTATTTGCTTCATTTCGGGAGATACACTCTTTAAATCAACAATTTTAGTAGCTTCAATAGGTGAATCTACTTCAATTGAGTTATTATTGAATGTGAAATAACCAACACTTACAACCAACATAAGAGAGGCTGCTATCTTTAAAAAGAAGAAACTATTTTTCTTTTTATTTTCATGCAATTCTGCCAAACGTTCTTCGAACTTCACTCTATGTCCCTTTTTCAATTCTCTAGGATTAGACTGAGCCTCTTTTAAAATATCTCTTAAATCTTTAGGCATAATTATATTGTTTTAATAATTCTTTTAATTTATTCTTTCCTCTAAATAGCTGTGATCTTGATGAAACTTCTGAAATCTTTAATATTTGCGCAATCTCTTGATGGTCATAACCTTCTAATAAAAATAATTTCAATATCACTTTATACTTATCGGGTAATTTATTAATAGATTCATTTATACATTTTATGGTTATGCAATCATCTACTTCCCAATCTTCTTCATTGGCAATTTGTATATCTTGTGAATCAATAGAAACTATGTTTAGTTTTCTTTTTTTCAACCAATCTAAACATTGATTAATTACAATTCTTTTAAGCCATGCACCAAAAGAAACTTTTTCATTAAAAGAAGCTATTTTTTGAAATGCTTTGATAAAACCTTCTTGTGCCATATCTTCGGCAATAGCTTCATCTTTCACAAAATTATAAGCTGTATTATACATTGCTTTACAATACATATCATACAATTGCAATTGGGCTTTTTGATTATTTTGCCTACATTCAGCTATTAATCTAGATTGCAAAAATTTGGTTTGACTCATTCTATTTTGTTAATCTATTTTAAATACGAGTAAATAAATGTTGTGTTGCACTTTTCTAAAAATAATTATTCTAAACCTCAGTTCAACATAAGGTTTCCTTACAGCTTTTCAAGGTTTATTCTAAATAATTCATATTTTTGCAGGACTAACAGGTTAATTCAAGAAAATTTGAGGCAATATATGGAAAACCTTGTAAAGCCTTATAGGAAGCTATATAAAAGGCAATCTTTCAAGAATAAAATCATTACATTAACCAGTTAGTATTGCTTATTTTATTCTTGAAATCTTACCATTTCTCTCGCTTCTGTAAGTGTAAAACTTATGTCAAACTCAGATTTTAAATTTACAAATCTTATCGCTTAAGCGGATATGGGCAAAAAAATAAAACATAAAAATACTCTTGAAGAAATTAAAGGTATAAAACAACCTAAATCGATTCAAAAAATAAAGTTAAATAGAAGTAAATTACCTGCTACAAAAACTTTTGTTAAAAATATTCTTGAAGGAGATATTACGTATTTGAGTAGAGCAATCACCTTAGTTGAAAGCACAAATGCAGCACGTCAAGAACAAGCATCAGAAATATTATCAGCTTGTTTGCCATATGCAAATAATTCTATTCGAATTGGTATTACCGGAGTCCCTGGAGTTGGTAAGAGTACTTTTATAGAAGTTTTTGGCAAACATTTAACTGATTTAGGAAAAAAAGTGGCTGTATTGGCTGTAGATCCAAGTAGTTCTATTAATAGCGGAAGTATTTTAGGTGATAAAACCCGAATGCCAACATTGGTTAAAGATGAGAATGCTTTTATAAGACCTTCTCCTTCAGGTGAGTCTTTAGGGGGCGTTGCTCAAAAAACACGTGAAGCCATTATTTTATGTGAAGCAGCTGGTTACGACACTATTATCATTGAAACCGTTGGTGTAGGGCAATCAGAAATAGCAGTACATTCAATGGTAGATTTCTTTTTATTATTGAAATTAGCAGGTGCCGGTGATGAACTACAAGGTATTAAACGTGGTATCATTGAAATGGCAGATACCATAGTTATCAATAAAGCTGATGGTAATAATATAAAACAAGCAAACCTTGCTAAAACTGAATTTACAAGGGCATTACACTTATATCCCTTAAAAGAAAGCACTTGGCAACCAAAAGTTACCACATGCAGTGCCGTTGAAAATATAGGAATTGATACTGCTTGGGAGATTATTGAAGCATATATTAATCTTACTAAAAACAACTCTTACTTTGAAAAACAGCGAAATGAGCAAAATAAATTTTGGGTATTAGAAACTATAAATGAAAAATTAAAAAATCAATTTTATACTAATCCAACGGTAAAAAAAGAATTAATAAACGTCTTGAATAAGGTTAGACAACATGAACTTACTCCTTTTGAAGCTGCGAAAAAAGTATTGACCATTTATCATAAAAAACGTCAATAGTAGATCCTCTTTTTTAATTATTCTACTATATCAACCATCTCTAGTTCAAAAATTAAATCTGTATCAGGAGGTATCGGGCCATAACCTTGCGGGCCATAAGCCAAGTGAGATGGTATAAATAATATAGTCTTATCTCCCACTTTCATTAGCTGTAACCCTTCTTTAAAACCTGGTATCATCCTAGAATCGGGACTATAATCCATCGGTGTTGGATTATAACCTCCCATTGCTTCTCGACGTTTATCAAATTTATTATATAGCACTGCTAGCTCCTTAATATTAGTATCAAACAAATCACCAGTAGTAAAATAACCTGCATAGTATACATTTACTTTACTCCCCGTTTTAGGTTTTTCCCCTTCTCTTCTATTGATAAAATATATTTTTAATCCGGAAGCTAACGTTTCTGCTTTTGCTTGATATGTTGATTTAAGTTTTAAAGATTCAGCTTTTGCCTTTTGCATTTTTTCAAGTCGTTCTTTCGCTTCTTCTTCTAATTTTTTGAAATAATGAGCAAAAATTTTATGCGCTTTAAACTTTTTTGCATCCTTACCTACTCTAATAATTTTAATAGCATTCATCACATCGCCTTTAGCAATACTATCAACTACATTTTGCCCTTGAATCACTTGACCAAAAACTGTATGTTTACCATCTAAATGCGAAGTTGCTTTATGAGTAATAAAAAACTGGCTGCCATTGGTAGTTGGTCCTGAATTTGCCATGGATAAAATACCAGCTTTATCGTGTGGCAACAATAAATTAGCATTATCATCTGTAGGAAATTCATCCTCAAATTTGTAACCCGGCCCTCCTTTACCATTAGCCATAGGATCACCTCCTTGAATCATAAAATCTTTAATTACTCTATGAAATTTCAATCCATCATAGAATGGTTTCCCTTTAAAATTTTCAGAAACATATATATTACTACCTTCTGCTAAAGACACGAAATTTGCAACAGTTATAGGTGTATGTTCATAGGTTAATGTTAACAAAATACTACCTTTATCTGTTTGTATATCTGCATATAAACCATCTTCTAAATTTTGATAACTTGT
>Ga0209633_10001368_pt1 | contig 25190 bp, 20 predicted proteins | sample Cruoilmetagenom1_FD_187290 | JGI IMG/M metagenome (GOLD analysis project Ga0209633, IMG submission 187290) | Oil polluted marine microbial communities from Coal Oil Point, Santa Barbara, California, USA - Sample 1 (SPAdes) (version 2) | ecosystem: Environmental > Aquatic > Marine > Oil seeps ...
CTACGCGTGAACTTGGTAAATTTTTACGCGATGTATTTATAAAGAATGAGGACCAGAGGAACTTCCGTATATTCTGTCCCGATGAAACGAACTCAAACCGCCTTAATGCAGTTTTTGAGGTAACCAATCGCTGCTCAGTCGGAAAGATTATAGATATTGACGATCACATAGCTCCTGACGGCCGGGTGATGGAAGTGCTCAGCGAGCATATGTGTGAGGGGTGGCTTGAGGGTTATATTCTTACCGGCCGCCACGGAATTTTCCCCTGCTATGAGGCTTTTGCCACAATAGTGGACTCCATGCTGAACCAGCATTCGAAGTGGCTTAAGATGTGCGGTGAGATACCGTGGAGGGTTTCCGTTTCCTCACTTAACTATCTGTTGACCTCTCACGCCTGGCGCCAGGACCACAACGGCTACAGCCACCAGGGACCCGGTTTTATAGATTCGGTGTTGAGTAAAAAAAGCTCAGTAGTGAGAGTCTATTTCCCTCCCGATGCAAACTGCCTTCTTTCTGTTGCCGATCATTGTCTGAGAAGCAGGGGCTATGTAAACTTGATAGTGGCCGGAAAGCAGCCGGAGCTTCAGTGGCTCGATATGGATAGCGCTAGAGAGCACTGCTCACGGGGTTCCTCGGTTTGGGAGTGGGCGAGTAACGATGACCTTAGCGAGCCGGATGTTGTCTTAGCTTGTGCCGGTGATGTTCCTACGCTTGAAACCGTTGCAGCAACCTGGCTTCTACGTAAACACATACCTGAGCTCAAGGTTAGGCTTATAAACGTAGTTGATCTCATGACCTTGAAGCTACACAGAGACCACCCGCACGGCATGGACGAGGCTACTTTTAGGGACCAGTTTACAGACACGGCGCCGGTTGTGTTTGCTTTCCACGGTTATCCCAGAGTGATTCACGAACTGGTCTATCGGCGACCGAACGACGATCGTTTCCATGTTCGCGGATATGTTGAGGAGGGAACCACCACCACTCCATTCGACATGGTTGTCTGTAACGGCATGAGCAGATTCCACCTGGCAATTGAAGCCTTGCACAGAGTAGGGCGCTTACAGTCAGAATCTGGCGATCTCATAAACTATTTCAATGAAAAATTAGAAGAGCATCGCCGGTACGCTCCGGCTCACGGAGAGGACATGCCCGAGATACGTAATTGGAAATGGAGCGGCAACGGTTAGATAAAAATTTGTTCTAAAGTTTTCTCAATGCCCGCTGTAGGAGGGAGATAATGAGTAATAACAAGAATGCCGATAACCACTCCGATCAAAAACAGGATGAATTTGCCTCTATGTCAATTGGTGAGCTCGAGGGCAAGTTAAACTGCTCAGGCGATGGCTTGAGCAACCAAGAAGCTCAAACCCGCTTGTCTCAATACGGCTACAATGAACTTGAGGAAAAAGAGGAAAACCCCATTCTTAAATTCCTCTCCTATTTATGGGGACCCATACCCTGGATGATAGAGATAGCAGCAATACTTTCCGCTCTGGTACGGCATTGGTCGGATTTCGGAATTATCATGACGCTCCTTGTAGTGAATGCAATAGTAGGATTCTGGGAGGAGCATAAGGCGGGCAACACGATAGCAGCGCTTAAGGAAAAGCTTGCTCTAAATGCACTTATAAAGCGCGGTGGCAATTGGAAAATGATCCCTGCCCGTGAAGTAGTCCCGGGAGATGTAATGAGGCTCCGATTAGGCGACATCGTCCCTGCCGATTCTAAGCTCATCGAAGGCGACCCCGTGGAGGTTGACCAATCCGCACTTACAGGAGAATCCCTGCCCGTAACTCGCGGGCCCGGAGACGTCCTATATTCCGGGTCTGTTTTAAAGCAGGGAGAGTCAGACGCTCTTGTCTACGCTACGGGGGGGGACACCTTCTTCGGTAAAACCGCAAAACTCGTAGAAACTGCGCATACCGTAAGCCATTTCCAGAAGGCTGTTCTCAAGATCGGTGATTATCTAATAGTCCTTGCTATGTGTATGGTGGCCCTGATACTCGGAGTCGCTCTTTTCAGGGGAGACGACATGCTTAAGACCATCGAATTCGCCCTTGTCTTAACTGTGGCCGCCGTCCCCGTTGCCATGCCGACTGTCCTTTCAGTTACTATGGCTGTGGGAGCAAGGCTTTTGGCATTGAAGCAGGCGATTGTTACACGTCTTGCAAGTATCGAAGAGATTGCGGGGATGGACATACTCTGCTCTGATAAGACCGGAACATTAACCCAAAATAAGCTAACTCTCGGGGAGCCTTTTACTGTATCTGGCATTAAACCCGAAGACGTAATCCTGTATGCCTGCCTTGCCTCAAGATCGGAAGACCAGGACCCGATCGACCTTGCGATACTCGGAGGATTAAAAGAGGATATAGCAAAAAGCGGATACGATGTAATCCATTTTACTCCCTTTGACCCTGTGCACAAACGAACGGAAGCTAAAGTGAAAAGCAAAGGAGGAGGTATTCTTCAAGTGAGCAAGGGAGCGCCCCAGGTCATACTTGCTCTGTCGACGATTTCAGATGATATAAAATCAGAAGTAGAACAAAAAATAGGCGAATTCGCTCAAAGAGGCTTTCGCTCTCTCGGAGTGGCTAAAACCGATACCGAGGGGAATTGGCAATTCCTCGGTGTGCTCCCTCTGTACGACCCTCCGCGTACAGACGCTAAAGCTACTATAGATACGGCAAAAGAGATGGGGATTAGCGTTAAGATGGTAACCGGTGATCAAGTAGTAATAGGAAAAGAGATAGCCAAACAGCTGGGTTTGGGAACAAACATTCTGGATGCGGGAATCCTTTCTCAAACAAAACCCCACGAACAAGGCAAGATGGCAGAGGAGATTGAAAAAGCAGATGGCTTCGCGCAAGTATTTCCTGAGCACAAATACCACATAGTTGATGTGCTCCAGAAACGGGGACATATCACGGGGATGACGGGGGACGGAGTAAACGATGCCCCTGCATTAAAGAAAGCGGATGCGGGAATCGCTGTATCGGGAGCCACAGACGCAGCCAGAGCAGCAGCCGATATCGTACTATTGACTCCGGGGCTTTCGGTAATCATTGAAGCTATAAAAGAGAGCAGAAAAATTTTTCAGAGAATGAACAGTTATGCGATTTACCGCATAGCGGAGACTATTAGAGTGCTCCTCTTTATGACTCTTTGTATTATAATTTTCAACTTCTATCCTGTAACGGCAGTAATGATAGTCCTCCTCGCTCTTCTTAATGACGGCGCTATCTTATCGATAGCCTATGACCGCACCCATTACTCGGATCAGCCTGAAGCATGGAATATGAAGGTAGTTCTGGGTGTTTCGTCAATGTTGGGATTAATGGGAGTGGTTGAAACATTCGGGCTATTTTATATAGCTGAGCGGTATTTTGATCTCAGCAGAGAAATTCTTCAGCCGCTTATTTATTTGAAACTATCCGTGGCCGGACACCTGACGGTTTTCGTGGCAAGAACCAGGGGGCCTTTCTGGTCAATCAAACCGGCGCCAATTTTATTGGGAGCGGTTATTGTTACTCAGATCCTCGCAACTATAATATCCGTATACGGGATATTGATGCCCGCACTCGGCTGGAAATATGCCGGGGTAGTCTGGCTCTACGCTCTTATTTGGTTTTTGATCGAAGATCGTGTAAAGCTATTTGCGTATAAGATATTTGCACAACCTCATACAGCTATATATTCAAAGGCGGTGAATAGATGAGCGCTCCAAATATTAAAAAAGTTCAGACAAGTCCCTACAAAGATCAGCATCCCGGCACTTCGGGTTTAAGAAAAAAAACACGAGTGTTTATGGATAATCCGGGCTACACGGAAAATTTCATTCAATCCGTATTCAACACCCTTATGGAAGACTCCGGCCTTGATCTCTCAAAGGAAAGTTTAGCCATTGGGGGCGACGGCCGATATCTAAATCATGAGGTTTTGAAAACTATTTTCAGTATGGCCATTGCAAACGGTTTCGGAGAAATACTTATTCCCAGAAGGGGACTAATTTCAACACCCGCCATGTCTGCGGTGATAAGGCAAAGAAAGGCCCTGGGAGGTTTCATACTTACCGCAAGCCATAACCCAGGAGGTAAAGAAGGGGATTTCGGAATTAAATATAACGTGAGTAACGGAGGCCCAGCGCCCGAGACTTTCACCCAAAGAATTTATGAACTAAGCTTGTCAATCGATCATTATCTCACAGCGGGCGATCTGGAATTTCAAGTTGATAATGAAAGCGAGCATCACATCGGGAGTACGAAGATATCCGTAATTGACCCTTTTAAGGACTATCAAGCTGTTCTCGAGGAGGTCTTTGATTTCAACAAAATAGCGGACCTGTTTAAAAACGGCTTCCGAATGATTTTTGACGGTATGCATGGGGTTACGGGAATATATGCGCAATACTTTCTGGAGCAGCAGCTCGGAGCTCGGGAGGGAACGGTAGTAAGAGGCAATCCTTTGCCCGATTTCGGCGGCATTCACCCGGATCCCAATCTCGTCTACAACTCCTTTCTCGTAGATATAATGATGGCCGATGACGCTCCGGATTTTGGAGCTGCAAATGACGCAGACGGCGACCGGAACATGATATTCGGTCATAAATTATTCGTGCCTCCAGGAGATTCCGTAGCCGTAATAACTGATATGGCAAGGAGCTGTATCCCTGGATTCAAGGACGGGCTGGCGGGAGTGGCAAGGTCAATGCCCACTAGTACAGCACTTGATAGAGTAGCAAAGAACTTGGGAATTGACTGTTATGAAACCCCTACAGGGTGGAAATTTTTCGGTAATCTAATGGATGCGGGACTATGCAATATTTGCGGGGAGGAGAGCTTTGGTACGGGAGCCGATCACGTACGTGAAAAAGACGGTCTGTGGGCCGTTTTGAGCTGGCTTTCAATAATTTCGGGAACCGGTAAATCCACAAAAGATATTTTAATGGACCACTGGGGCAACTATGGGCGAAGTTACTATGAGCGTCATGACTACGAGGAAATGGATTCGGATAAAGCTAATGAAATGTTTTCAGATATGAGAAAGAGGCTCCCCAAACTTAAAGGTATGAGTTTATCGGGGAGTGAAATAACTAGTGCCGATGAGTTTAGGTATGTTGACCCTGTAACTAAAGATGTTAGTGAGCAGCAGGGGCTCCGTTTTTTTCTAGCTGACGGTTCGAGAATAATCACCCGCCTTTCAGGAACGGGAACAAAAGGCTCCACGCTGCGTATTTATCTTGAGCAGTTTGACACAGAAAATATAGATCGGGATACAGCTACGATGTTAAAAAGGCTATCCTCTTCGGCTACCAATTTACTTGAAATCCCCAAGTATTTTGGATCCAGCAAGCCGAGCTTAATAACTTAATAGTGCTTATCGGTACTTTTAACCACTAAGTCGTGTCGGATTCTTGAGCCGGCCTAGAAGCTATTTAGTTTTAAAAAGGTATTTCTGAGATAAGTTGTCTCAACTAGCCCGAGCCTATTCTAAAAGTAGTACAATTCACAATCAAATCAAATGGTTTGTTCAAAAATAACGAAGAGCTGCAGCCTTAATTTCCATATTTTCCAATTGCCATTAGCGCCGGCCTTCTTGAATCGGCGGGCATTTGACGCTTCCGTATGAACAAAACACGCAACAGTCGCCGGGTTTGGGTTTTAAGAGCGCCTTACAGTTCGTGCATTCATAGAAAAACCGGCAAGAATCACTCGGCATTGTCTCTTTTTTCTTGAACCCACATTCAGGGCACTTAATTACTGATTCTAATTGCAATATACGCTCCTAATAAGTCGTTTTAATGGGCATGATCATTGTGATTTTGTTCCTGAGGGATTTTTTCTAAGTCTTCTTTCATTGCTTTATACTTTTCAGGTGATAAATCCGGCAGCTTCTGCATGAAAGCAACCATGCTCCAAAGCTCCTCATCGCTGTGAGTTGGGCCGAAAGCGGGCATGCCCGTCATTTTAATCCCGTTTTGAGTTATCCAGAAGAGCTCGGCCGGAGCCATAAAGGCAGCCTCTTCAGACAAGTCCGGGGGCTCGGGATTAAGACCTTCTCCTATCACAGACTGGGGTATGCCTGGTGCGCCGTGACATCCTACACACATTTGATCGTAATTACGCAAGCCTGTCTCAACAAGAGATTCATCATCGAGACTAGGGACGGTTATATCTTTAGAACGAGATCTGATGGATTTTTCTCTGGTTGTTTCAAGCACCCACTTTACAACTCCTGCATCGGGTTTTGTCGCTGCAACATCGAATAGGCCGGAATTGATAAACGCCAACCCGCCCAAAATTATAATGATGACTACAACTATAAGAGTAATGATAATTTTTATAATTAATCTCCTTTCAAATGTTTGTTTTTGCTGTTGTCATTTACTTCTAAATCTCTGCCTTTCCATATTGAGTAAACAACCGGAATAATCACGAGTGTTAACACGGTCGAAGTAATAAGGCCTCCGACCATCGGCGCTGCTATTCTCTTCATCACGTCTGCACCGGTGCCGAGACTCCACATTAAGGGAAGCAGTCCCAGAGTTGTCGACATTACTGTCATCATTTTGGGTCTTACTCTTTGCACTGCCCCTTCAGTAATTGAGCCATGAAGGTCTGTTATATTCTTCATTCTTCCTTCAGCTTTCCATTTCTTATACGCCTCATCGAGGTATATGATCATTACAACCCCTGTTTGTGCTGCAAGTCCCGCAAGCGCTATCATTCCTACCCAGACTGCTACGCTCATGTCGTAGCCTAAAAGGTATAGCAGCCAAATACTTCCGACCAAAGAAAAAGGCACCGAAAGAAGGACAATCATGGTCTCTGTTGCCGATTTAAAGTTCATGTAAAGCAAAAGAAAAATTATGAGAACCGTAATTGGTACTATAATTGTAAGTTTCTCTTTTACTCTTTGTAAGTACTCATATTGCCCGGCCCATTGCACAAAATATCCGGGCGGAAGATCTACCTTTTCTCGTATAAGCTCTTTTGCTTCATTTACATACCCTTCGTAGTCTTTTCCCTCTACATCAACGAAGACATATCCGACTTTTTGCCCGTTTTCGTTTCTTATTTGCGGCGGACCTGTTGAGAAATTGATATCAGCCAGGAGTGAAATAGGAATCTGAGCTCCGGCAGGAGTAGCCACAACTACTCTTTGTAGATCTTCTATATCAGTTCTCAGCTCTCTTTGATACCTCACGTTTATCGGATACCTTTCCTGGCCCTCTACCGTTTGTGAGATATTCTTTCCGCCTATCGCTGTTTCTATGACATCTTCGACATCTCCCACAGTAAGTCCGTATCTTGCGGCCTGCTCACGGTCAATATCGAAATCAAGAAAGTAGCCTCCCGTTACCCTTTCAGCAAAAACACTCCTTGTGCCCTGGAGCTCAGTTAATATTCCCTCGATTTCAACCCCTATGTCTTCGATAGTTTCAAGGTCAGGCCCAAAAACTTTGATACCGAGATTGCTTCTGAATCCTGTGGACAACATCTCTGTCCTTGTTTGAATAGGCATCCAGAATATATTTGCCATCCCCGGGAATCGGACGTTTTCGTTCATCTCCGCCAAAAGCTTGTCCCAAGTCATTCCAGGCCGCCACTGGTCTTTGGGTTTAAGCGTGATCACCGTCTCTACCATGCTAAGCGGGGCAGGGTCAGTAGCTGTTTCAGCTCGTCCGATCTTGCCGAACACCCTTTCTACCTCGGGGAACTTCATTAACATCTTGTCCTGTGCGTTTAATATCTTCGCTGCTTCAGTAATCGACATCCCCGGGACAGCCGTCGGCATATATAGGATCGTGCCTTCATTTAAGGGAGGCATGAACTCGGAACCGAGCCTGGAAAAAGGAATTAAAGTTAGAATTAGTACCACTAAAGCAGACAGTATCACAGTCTTTTTAAATCTAAGCGCGAACGTAACTACCGGGTTATATAGCCATATAAGCCCCCTGCTTACCGGGTTTTTGGCCTCAGGTTTTACCTTGCCCTTAATTAACAATACAATAAGTGCGGGTGTAATGGTTATAGCCAGAAGTGCGGAAAAGAACAACGAGAATGTTGTGGTGAATGCAAGCGGCTTGAAGAGCCTTCCCTCCTGCGCCTCAAGTGTAAATACGGGAAGAAAAGCAACTGTTATAACCAAAAGGGCAAAGAAAATTGGCTTTCCAACTTCCTTCATAGCATCCATAACTACATTTAGTCTTTCTCCTTTCTCTCCATCCGATTGCCATATCTCCAGTTTCTTATGGACGTTTTCTACAAGCACAATCGATGCATCAACCATTACACCTATTGCAATTGCGATTCCTCCCAAAGACATGATGTTTGACGTTAGTTTCATGTAATAAATTGGAATAAACGCTATTAATATCGAAAGAGGTATAGTTAGTATTGGAGTAACAGCGCTCCTGAAATGAAAAAGGAAAACAATTATTACAATGCTTACTATAATCATTTCCTCTAATATTTTTTCTTTTAGTGTTGTAATGGCTCTCTGAATTAGATCTGAGCGGTCGTAAGTAGTCACTATTTCAACCCCTTCGGGCAATGAGGGCTTAATCTCCTCTAATTTCTGCTTTACTCTATTTATAACCTCCAAAGCGTTTTCTCCGTACCGCATAACCACAATGCCCCCAACGGTTTCTCCCTTTCCGTCCAAGTCCGCAATTCCCCTTCTGATGTCGGGGCCTAGCTGAACATTTGCAATATCTCTTATATATACAGGTGTCCCTTGTCCGGTAGCTTTAACAGGTATTTGCTCTATATCCTCTACGGATTTTATGTAGCCGCGCCCTCTGACGAAATACTCGGTGGTTGCAAGCTCGACAACTCTGCCGCCTACATCGTTATTGCTCCTCCTGATAGCGGTTATAACGTCTTCTAAGGGGATGTTGTAAGCAATTAGCTTATTGGGGTCTATCTCCACCTGATACTGCTTCTCAAACCCCCCTACGCTTGCCACCTCTGCGACGCCGGGAACCGATTCAAGCCAGTAACGGAGATACCAGTCCTGGAATGTTCTGAGCTCGGCTAAATCATTGTTGCCCGATTCATCAACCAGGGCATATTGGTAGACCCATCCAACTCCTGTTGCATCAGGTCCTAAAGTTGGCGTGACTCCCTCGGGCAGTTTGCCCGACACTTCGTTTAGATATTCAAGAATTCTGCTCCTTGCCCAATACATATCTGTTCCGTCCTCAAAGATTACATAGACAAAAGAGAGGCCAAAGAACGATTGACCGCGGACAAACTTCACATTGGGAGCCGCGATCATGGTTGTAGTTATGGGGTATGTAATCTGGTCTTCTACCAGGTCCGGGCTTCTGCCGGGCCATTCTGTGAACACAATCACCTGAACGTCAGACAGATCAGGGATGGCGTCAAGAGGTGTATTCTTCATAGCCCAAAATCCCCATGCGGCAATGAAAAGTACCAGAATGATTGTTAGAAATTTGTTTTTTGACGAGTACTCAATAATTTTTTCTATCATTACTTCTCTCCCTGTGACGAGTATAAGAATCTCTCTTGTACCAAAGCTTTAGTGATTGTGCATCTCGGGTTGCTGAGTCTCGGAATTATCATCTGTTTCTTCTTCCATCTGTAGTTCTAATTCCTGTGTTGTTTGCTGATCACCTTGTGGTTCTTCGCCCCAGGTCGCAACAGCCGCTTGGATTTTGCTTTCAGAATCGATGAGGAAATTAGCTCTTGAAACTACCCGCTCACCCTTTTTTAAACCTCGAAGCACCTCATAATAACCCCCTGCTTTTTGGCCAAGCTCCACTCTTCTTATCTCGATATTTCCATCACCTTTATCGACAAAAACTATATCCTGCCTGCCTGTTCTTAAGACAGCGCTGTTTGGTATCGTTAATTTTTTCCCCATCGGGATCTCTAGTGTCACATCCGCATACATTTCTGGAAGAAGCCGCAAATCAGGATTAGGGAACTCAAGGCGTGCTTTCACAGTTCTTGTTTCAGGGTCTAAATGAGGCCAAATGAAAGCAACTTCTCCCTCAAATATCTCACCGGGAAAAGAAGCCAGAGTCATAGTAGCCTTCTCCCCCAATTTAACGAGCTGAATTTCGTTTTCGTAGATATCAACCTGTACCCACGCTGTTGTATGGTCAGCGATTTTATATAGAAGGGTATTGGGCTCTACATGCATATTTTCAAATGCGTTTTTCTGCGCTACATGGCCTTTAACAGGCGAGTAGACAGTTAAGTTCGTTTTAACTTCTCCGGTTCTTTCAAGCTCCTTGATTTGACTTGCCGAAACATCCAGAAGCTCAAGCCTGCGCCTGCTCGCTTCAAGAAGTGAGTTAGCGCCGCTTGAAATATCAGCAAATTTGTTGTCGCCCAGGATATTTTTTGATTTAAGAGCCAGCAAATATTCTTCTTGCGCTGTAACTAGTTGCGGACTATAGATCGAAAACAGCGGCTGGCCGATATTCACATGCTGCCATCTAAAATCGATAAATACTCTATCGATCCACCCGCTAAATTTAGTCTGAACGTTATATATCTTGCTTTCATCAAGTGTTACCATCCCTACCGTACGAATTTCTTTATCTAAAGTTCTGACCATAACAGGTTCTGTCTTTACGCCAATTAATTGTTGTCTCTCCGGGCTTACTGAAAATGTAGATTTCGCTTCTCCCCCACTGTCTTTCTTTGCAGGAACACCCATAGCGCTATGGTCATGACCTTGCATGCCAGCCATGTCTTCTCCATCTTCTGTGCTGTCTTGATCTTCCATTGTTGCTTGTGCGGCGGGTTCCGTCTGAGAATTATCTTTTTTCCATACGGGGGTAGTATCCATGCCGCAGATGGGGCATTGCCCGGGCTCTTCTAATTTTACCGAAGGGTGCATGGCGCAGGTCCAGTAGGCTATTTCGCCCTCCTCATCGAAAACAGGTCTGTAGGCGTGTTCGTTCTCCCCTGCGAAAAATGGGATTTGGTTAATCAAGGGGATGCTTGAGCCATACTTATAAATGGCTAAAGATACTAGTATTAGAAGAAATAATATCCCCCAAACCCTGTACTGTTTATTGTTTTTCTGCATCATTTTGTTCTCCCCTAATTTCGTCATTGTTTATTGTCCCTTTTGCAATAGACCCTTCATCGCCAATTAATTCCATTGCGGTAATTTCCTCAATTCGGGCCAAAGCTTTTTGATACTCGGCAAGTTGTTCGTAGTATTCAAGCTCAAAGTTGAAAAGAGTTACCAGATTATTCAGGAGTGTTAAGAAATCTATATCCCCTACCTGATAACCCGAGATTGCAGATTTGAGGGACAGTGTGGATTGAGGAATAATTCCGGTTTGATAAAGGTCCATCAGTTTTCCGGCTGTAGTTGCAGTTATATAATCGTCTTTCACCACAAACAGGAGATTGTTTTTTGTGGATTCGTAATTTTCCCGAGCTTCTGAGACATCCAGTGCAGCTTCTCTGACTCCAAACTTTTCTTTTCTCCAGTAGTAGAGCGGAACTCTTAAGCCGAGACTAACTTGCCAGATGTCATCCAGATCGCCGTTCCCGCCATCCCGATTAAAGTATGTAGCTCCTAGTATAAAGTCGGGCAAGTATTCTTTCTTGGCCAGCTCTAAAGACTCTTCTTTGCTATCAACTATATCTGCGCTCGATTTAAGCACCGGGGCTTGCTCTGATGTTACATCTGTAATCTCAGCAAGCGTCACCCCAAGTTCAGATTTTGTGATTTCCTCAGGCTCTCCGAGTAAAGAGTCAAGCGGTCGATTCAATATTCTTTTTATTTTTGTCTCTATAATTTCTTTTCTTTTTGCTAAAAGCTCCAGTCTTTCGATAAATCCCGATACCTCGACCTGGGCTTTCAAAATGTCCTGCTGCACACCCATTCCCACTTCGTACTTTACCTCCGCTATCTTTGTGAATTTCTGAAGCAGCTCCTTGTTTCTGTTCGTGATCTCTATAGACTTATTAATGAAGAACCACTCGAAGTAGGCCTCTTTTAGGTCTGCGATGATTTTTCTGCTTACTGCATTGGAAAGCCATCTTTGGGACTGGGATTGCTCTTGCGCTATCTTTTCTTTGGATGACAGTTTGCCCGGAAAAGGTATCTCTTGTACTACGAAAGCCTGAATGTCCGATCTCGGGTCTTCTCCCAGAGTAAATTCGGAGAAACTGACATTCTTGATCCTTCCCCCTATTATGGGGTTAGGCAAAGAACCTTCCTGAGAAGGGCGCATAGAGGAAGCTTCCCATCTGGCCTTAGAGGCTTTTATCCCGGGATTGTTATCCATGGCTTCCTCAACTAGCAAATCCAGTTTTACAACCTCGGCTTTTGCACTAATTCCGAAAATTAATGTAGCGAATAATATAATTTGAAATAACTTCATATTATTTTTCTCCGTTTCTTAATTACTAATTACGACCTCACAAACTGGAGGTTTGATAAATTTCTCAAAAACTTTGTAAGAATAAATATAGAGAGACAATGATAGCTATACGGCGCTATCGTTGATCTATGGGTGTATTGGGGGTGGTAATTATAGTAAGAAACTGGAAACGGATAAGTATATATCCGGTGGGTCATGAATACTCTTGGTAAAGGTTGAATCTATTGATTTTGAATTGCCGGTATCTAAAGAGGTTGGAAAATCTAATAAATATAAAACATCTAAAGCCTTATTTCCTATATTGTTTTCTATTGCGGAATTGGTTAATCCCTCATAACAACATTGGGAATTTTCTAAATCAACCGCGCCAGCATTTTGAATGGATACCTGAGATTCATCTGTAGCGTCAGCAGCATTATGATTTGCCATATCACAATGAGAACCCACCCCTTTTGCACTATCGGCATGTAAATTCGCAAATGAATAGGCGCCGCTATAACAAAGCGCTAAACTAAAAATTAGAAATAAGCTTAGAAATCTCATATAAATCTAATAATAATGTTTCGTTGTCTCAAAGTCAAGATTCATAGTAATACTTTTCTTGCACTGTCCATCTTGCTATGGATTGTCCGGCAAGAGGGATGACTAGCAACTCGGAGACCCGGATCAGGGGACGCAACTAGCTGGCTTAATTACTTAGATGCGGATTTTCTGCGCGGGTTATAGACACAGAAAGGCTCTGGCGCCATGACGTTGTCCGTCATTGCGTAGGCACGAGAACGTGAGCCGCCGCAGACGGTTCTATATTCACACAACCCACACTTGCCTAACAGAGAGTCCGCATTTCGGAGAAGCCTGAAGACTTCGTGGTCTCTGTAAACATCAGCCAGAGAGTCCTGACGCATATTCCCTGTCGTTAGCGGGAGGAACCCGCTCGGATAGATATCCCCGATGTGGGAGATGAAGACATAGCCGTTACCCGCATTGACGCCTTTTGGAGCATGTCCGATGCTGCCGCCGGGTCCGAAATCACGCGTCATACGGTCGGGTAATTCCACTTCCCAAGAATTTTTCTCTAAAGACTTGTTTTCCCTTTCCCGCTCAATTACATATCTTCTGTAGTGTTGCGCCTCTGTAATCTTTACTATAAAATCAACCTCTTTTGAAACGTTATAGAGTTTCTCAAAGAGTTTTTCATACTGGCGGGCCGACATCTGCTTTAAGAGCTTTCCTCTGCCCATAGGAACAAGGAAAAAGACCTCCCAGAAGACGACACCAAGAGACTTTACAAGCTCCGCGATCTCGTCGAAATACTCGAGATTATATTCACTGAAGGTCGTATTGATCTGAAAAGGAATCCCTTCCTCTCGGATGTATTGAGCGCCTTTCATTGTCAGGTCAAATGCCCCTGGAACGCCCCTGAAAGTGTCATGAACTTCAGCGTTCGGACCATCGAGGCTGAGTGCAATCTGAGAGAGCCCAGATGTCTTTAGCTTCTTGATCAGCTCCGGAGTAAGCTTTTCTGTAGCGGCCGGAATGGTCGCCATTCTTAACCCCAGATCGGCACCGTGACGGATCAACTCAAAGATGTCGCCCCTCTTTGCCGGGTCTCCTCCGGTCAATACCATTATCTGCGCTCCCATAGAATGAACCTGATCAATCAGATCCAATCCCTGCTCTGTCGTGAGCTCCCGGGGGTCGTGCCAGTCTATCGCTTCCGCTCTGCAGTGGCGGCAGGCAAGATCGCAGGCTTGCGTGATTTCCCAGATAACTATGAAGGGAGAGACGGCAAAATCTATATCCCGCAGTTGTTTCATCATTGCACTTCGATCACTATCTCTATTTTTATGCATAATTAAAATCTTACAGTGCAATTCCTGTGCCAGCAAGAGACTTTTGCAGGAAAGCTCTGAGCTTGTAGCGCTTTTTAATCGGAGATACTTGATCAAAGAGCATGGTAGATTTTCTTACAGTTAGAGCGGTATCTTTGCTAACCCGATAAATAGCAAGGGCTTTATTGTCTGAATTTCTGACACCGTACATATTTTATAACGAAAAAACCCTGTCGGATAAGACAATTACACTGGCACTGCTTTTGCATTATTTAAACTAAGCTTGGTCTTGTGTTAAATTACCTTCAGGAACGATCCAGAGGATATAGGGATTAACTCTTAGACGCTTTAATGTCATATTGGGATGAACTTATGCAAACATCTAAAAATAAACCTGTCCGGATAATTGTTGTAGGAGGGGGTATAAGCGGTCTAAGCGCGGCACACCGTCTCTCCGAATTAAGCGCAAAAAGCGGTCTTGACACCGAGACGATTCTGCTTGAAGGGAGCGGTAGGCTGGGCGGTGTGATTTCCTCAGAAGTAACGGACGGTTTGCTAATCGAAGGGGGCCCCGACTCATTTATTACGACAAAGCCCTGGGCGCTTGATCTTTGCCTGCGGTTGGGCCTGGAATCAAAATTAATAGAAACCAGTGACGAATCCAGGCGCATATTCGTGGCCCGGCGAGACAAATTGGTGCCAATGCCCGAGGGGTTTTCGTTTGCTCCGACTCGATTGGCGCCTTTTATTTTCTCTCCACTATTTTCACTCCATGGCAAGCTTCGGATGTCCCTGGACATGGTATTGCCCCGGAGAAAATCAAAAGGGGACGAGAGCGTGAAGTCTTTTTTTACGCGCAGACTCGGGAGCGAGGCGTTCAATCTGATTGTTCAACCCCTTGTTAGTGGGATTTACGGCGCTAGTCCTGAGAACCTCAGCGTCCGGGCCGCACTGCCACAGTTTGCAGAGATGGAAGAAAAGCACGGAAGCTTGATAATGGCAATGAGAAGGGCCGCACAATCTAGAAACGGGGCTAAAAAGAAAGGCAATGCCGCCCGATACAACCAGTTCGTGTCTTTTAGAGAAGGCATGAGGGAGCTCATTGACGCTCTGGCATCCAGTCTTCCTGAGGGGGATATACAGCTAAATAAGCCAGTTAGAAGAATCGAGACCTCCGGAAACACTTGGAAAATACTAACAAACAATAATGAGTCTATCGATGCGGACGGAGTTATTATCGCCGTTCCCACAATTCATGCAGCCGGTTTGGTAGATGGGTTCGACCCTCTCTTGGGGGATTATTTGTCTCAAATCAAATATGCTTCATCTATAGTCGTAAACCTTTTATACAAACGGGAAGATATTTCACACCCCCTTGACGGAGTAGGCTTCGTCGTCCCGCAAATAGAAGGCCTGCCGATTAGCGCATGCTCCTTCAGCAGTCTCAAATTTACCGGGCGCGCACCGCCTGAGACCGTGCTTCTTCGCTGCTTTATGGGAGAGGATATAAGTAAAGAGGTTCACGACAAAGACGATTCTTACCTCAGCGGCGCCGTACACAATAAACTGTCGGTTCTTTTGGGTATTACATCCGAGCCGGTTTTTTCCATGGTAAAGAGAAACCTCCAATCCATGCCTCAGTACGCTGTAGGTCACCCCGAGAGAATAGCTCAGATCAACCAAAGGGCAGAGCTGTATCCGGGTATGGAGCTTGCGGGTAACGCTTACAATGGGGTCGGCATTCCCGATTGTGTCCACTCGGGCGAGGAAGCTGCCGAGAAATTATTTAAACACATTGAGCGGAATTCAAATTGAGCTTAATAAATATTCATCCAAAGGGAGGTGTTGAGTGAAGATCTCTAGCTCTGCCGGCGATATGGAGGTATTTATAAAAAATATGCCTAAAGTAGTAGAGGACACGGTACTATTGAACGCGGAAATGGGAGTATGGCAATTTCAGATATACTTAAGTCCTGGAGATTTTAGACTCTTCTTCTCCCTCATCTTTAGTAGCGCCGTTTTACTGTTTCTTATAAAGCAGCCTTTTCTATATATATTCAGACAAATTAAGAAATAAAGAAATTTATGGCAACTTTCTTAAGAACAGAATTTGCTCCGGAAAAAGACACTAACTGCATTTAAATTAGTCGCGGAACAGACACCGAATAACAGACAAAACGTACAAAATTCGCATCTAAGTGTTGATGGAAAATAGAAACAGGAAAACGTCTTTCTATTAGTTTCTGTCACTAGGCGCTTCGTGTTTGATACCATATTTCTGCATGCTATAAATCAGTGAATTTAGCTGGATGTAGATGTATGTATTATCTGGATTTATGCCCGTAGTAGTTGCCTGGCGGATATTAATTTAGAAAAGGGGATATAAGTCCTGTGAAAAACTACCATCGATTCTTAGATTGTTGCAATAATCTAAGAATCGATGTGTATCAATTAGCCTGAGCTGAATCTCCCAAATTATTCCGTTTGCACTAAATTCTCTTTATATATTGACACTTGCGTGTGTATATGCTATCTTGAACTTGAGTTTGCAGTAGTTCTGGTCCACCGTAAGATTACCATCTGAAAGAGATTTTGAACCACTAGCACAACCCAATATACATAAGGAGGTTAATCGAACATGGCAGAACGTGAGATTGGCACTGTAAAGTGGTTCAATTCTACCAAAGGCTTTGGTTTCATAGAACGTGAAGATGAGAAGGATGTATTTGTTCACTATAGTGAAATTAATGCTACGGGCTATCGTTCCCTAGAAGAGGGACAGCGCGTAGAGTTCACCGTTGTTGACGGCGATAAAGGCCCTCAAGCTCAAAACGTTACTTTAGCTTAATGTAGATAATAAAAAGTGCGCCGTATTGCTACGGCGCACTTCACTTTTTCTTCTTCTATTGTAGTTTCCTACCGAAAAAACTTTTTAAGTAAATCAGAGAATTAAGTAAAAGCCCGATATTCCTATGATTTAAATATTAGAAATTTGAGCCCGAAGCCCTAACACTGCCGAGGTTAATTCTCGGTTTGTTAAGGATTTCAGTCATCTCAGTTCTTTGGCTTAACTTAGGAATATCTGCTTTAAACGCAAAATTAGTGATAGGTCTGTCAATTACCCAGTCCCTAAGAATTGCAATGAACTGAGGTGCCCCAGGCAGGTTCTTATAAGTAATCACCAATTTTCTTGGGATTTGACGTTTACCGCTTTCTATCCATATCTGCCAATCAATATCTTGTTGTACAAATGCCAGATGGTCACACTTTACTCCAAACACTTTACTGCTACCGTAATAGCCTCCAGACTGTATATTCGCAGTTAGAACGCGGTAAGTGTTGATAAACAGCAAATCACTTAAAGCGGGTGTGAAATTGTATTCTTCCTTTAACTTTTTTAATGCTTGGTCTATTGTTGCCGGTAGTGTCGCAATCGAGAAGAGGTTCGTCGGTAATTCCAGAATTGTTGTCTTGCCGTCTTCAAACCATAGTTTATAGCCGCCGAGGTCACTGACATATTCAATCGTTAAATTGCTGTTCTTTTTTATATAAACTTTTTCTTCTGCCGAGTACTGTATTTTACGGTTCGAGCTAATCAATTGATCAAACATTACTTCGGCTTTAAAAGTATATTCATCCTTGCTTCCAAGAAAGTAGCTCATATTTTGGAGAATCTCCGCAGCCTGCGGATCTATGTTCGGGTTTGTACTCTGGGCAAAAGCATTACTGTATATTGGATTTGTAATATTCAAATTGCTGATAACGACACCAATCATAAAAATGGCAAATAAACAAATAGCCGTTCTATTCAAACTAATTCTCATCTCTTTAACCATATCCTATCTCCTCTATTCTCAATTGTATAAACTCAAAACAAGGTTGAAACATCGATGTTTCACTCCGCCTTCTAAGTAATTTATCATACTTCATTCATAAATTTTAGACAAGAGTGATGTGGAGGGGAATACAAAAAAGTCAATCATTGACTTGCAAATTGTGTAATGCAATAATGAGTACAACCTAGTAGAATATTTCAGATGGCAAATCATAGAGGTGGAGGAAATTTCACATGAAACGTTTTTCAGTTTTGATTGGATCGATTTTAATTACTTTAGTTTGTATTGCGACACCGCTTTATGCTCAGACCTTCAATTTTCCTTTTAACGACACAATGACGACTGATTTCGGCCCCGCTTTTGCTGATGTTATTCTTGAGCCTGTTAATTTCCTGCCTTGTGAGGGCGGTCCTATTGCACTCTGTTATTATTCGGGGCCGGAGACTGATGCTACCGGATTAGGACTGGAACTACCTTGCGTGCAAACACTTGATGGCACGACTGCAAACTGCGAGTGCTTTGAAGTATCCTACGGGAAATATTTTGTCGATATAAATGCCATATTAAATTTGGATGTTTACAACGATACGATTGCAGAATGTGGAACAGATGGAAGTGGGTGTCAGGGAACTAATTCGGCGCCTGTTTGTGAAAGTATTAATAATGGTACTTTTAGCCCGGGTACTGACATGATTTCCACGTTCAGTTTCGGGTGCGTAGCTTCAGAAGGGATAGGTAGTACAAATTGTGAGGATAAGACTCTGTATGCGGGCTGTATGACAGCGCCCTGTACCAGAACTTCAGAAGAAGGGATAGTAAACTGTCTCTGCCCCACTTTTGAAGGCCCGTTTCAAGTAGGTCTCAATGATCAGACATGTAACCTGGGCGGGGACTTGGTTTGGTCTGCAGCATATAATCCCAATGTCTCCGGAACTACCCCTACGCCACCAACGGGGGGCTGTATTCCTGATGCACCTGAGTCATTAGGAGGATGTCCACTTTTGACTAAGAATGATATCCCTGCTCCCCCAGCCAATATTGACTGCGGTAAAGTATGTCAGGAGTATGAGGATTGTCAGGGGTCAGACGGTATAGGAATTGGGTTTACCTGTGACGCTACGCTTTGCACATCAGCTTGTAATGACCAGGACCTGGTTGCTTTGGCCTGTACAGGTCTTCAGGCTTGTGCGGTAATAGAAATAATTAAGCTTGAAGAAGAAGTAGGCTGCAGCTGTTGCGCCAGTCAGATATGCGGTTGTGATGCGAATTCCAAGACTGAGCAAGCTGTTTTTGATTTGAATAAAAGACAGCGCAATAGAGGAATCACTCCGCAGTGTGATATAAACGACACTCTTTGCGGGGAGAACACTAATAACGGCAGCTCATCATGTGCTTTAGCTCCTGCCGGAGCTCAAAAGTCGTTTCCTTTATACATCTTGGTAGTTGGATTAATAGTGCTAAGGAGATTTAGGAGAGCATAAAAGAGCTAATAAACTTTTACTTTTCATATGAGAACTCTAATTATTACCTTGCTTTAAGATAGGGGTTCGATGATAATACAAATAGCGGTGAATTCACAAACGGAGGGTCTCATATTATGAAAAAAATCTTGTTTGGCTTTATTGTTACTGTCTTTATCATTGCAGGCGCTATCTATGTGTCACCAAAATCTGGGGAGTGCGAGGACTGCAAACAGGGTAATCAATGCAGCACTTCTTATGATTGCGGAGAAATAGGGGTTTGCTACTGCCAGTATTCATATGAAACAGAGCAGGATACGGGCGGCGGGATACCCGCTTTCGGCACATGCTACTTTGAATAGGTAGCGGGATATCTATTTACAGCTTTTAGTCCACTCTACGAGCAATGACCCGAAGTCTCTTAATACTGGCGGGACATCTAGAGGTGAGGTTAGTATCTCAATTGGAACCACTGTTCCCTGATAAGCGTTAAAGGTATCTTTGCTTGAGTATTCTAAAACGCTTCCTGATAAGTCAAAACCTGCTATTGCCTGGTCTTTATATTTTGCGTACACGGTAAAAGGTTTCATGTCTTTTTGGGATGAATCTCCTATTGCGCCAACACTAGAATTATCTGAGTCAATATGTACGTCATTTCCCAAGACTGCCTTCATCCCTTGTTTATCCATTACCAATACGACCAATCCACCGCCACCTTCTTCGAAGCTCTCAAGATTACTAATCTTATAGAAAAGTGGCTCAGTAAACTTGTCGGAGTTAGGTGCACCGCATGACAAAAGTCCCGTTCCAGTAAAATCTCCCCGGCTCTGAATAATCTCCACTTCAGGAATAACCAAAAAACATTCTGCTTTACAAACTAAGTCTTGGGGGATGGATTTCTTAGGACTTTTCTTTGAGTCCTCTATAATATTTTTTAAGAAGTCAGATGTCGCATCTGATATTTTTTGAATCGGGGTTTTTACATTAAATCCCTCAGTTTGTGAAAATGAACGGTTTGCAGGGATAATTGCGATGGTAAATAATAGAATTGCGGCTATAAACCAATTGAAAGTATTTCTCATTTTTTAGTCTCCGGTGTCGCCAATATAATAAGGTGAAATTATAGAGCGCATTTATTTGAGATAAGTTAAGAATTTATAAAAGCTGAGTTAAGATTATATTTTTCTCCTTAATTCTCTTCCAGGCAAGGCAGCCATGGCAAGTCCGTGATCCCGGGTTCGTATCCAAGCTGTTTGATTAATGTAGTTACCTGTCCTCTGTGATGTGTCTGGTGGTTGAACATGTGAGTGGCCAGAACCCATATTGGCAATTTTCTGCTAAAATTCTCTACGTTGCTTACATAATCAAAAGGTTTATTAAGAATCTCCGGTGTTAATGCCCTGGCCCAGTCCAGAATTTGGGAATCCATCTTCTCTTGTGCGGCTCTTAAAGCTTCAAAATCATCAAACATATCCACGCCGATTTTTCTGGGCGTAAATTTGTTGTCACGAAGTCTCTCAAGCCATGCAATGTCTCCGTAATAGATATGGTTTAGGGTGCCGTGAATAGATTTGAAAAACGCCCCCATGTCTTTTTTTCTTAGTTCGTCGGGGATTTCTTGGCAGACGCCGTATATTTTCCCATCCATCCACTTATTGTATTCCGCCATTAATTCGTAATTGGTTTTTGGAAACACAACTCACCTACAATTATAGAAGACCGGGCCGGGTAGTTTTTATAACAAATGATAAATAAGCATAAAGAAAAAGCGGAGGTGAGGGGTAGAGTCCTTTACCGCATGCGTGTTGCTCATAGTCCTCGCGTCAACGCCTAAGAAAGCGTTGTAATTCTCCGCGACAATTATAAATTCATCAATACCGAGAATAACGGAATCGCGTATTACCAAAGGTCTTACGTTTAATTCTGCCGTTTCAATTACTATTTCATTTCCCTTCGTGGTAGCTTTGAACCAGCGGTCCGAATCAGGCAGTGGAAGCTCAATACCGTTTACAGCTTTTGACTTCACTAACTCCCATTCATCTTCCTTTGAACCACTCCATTCTATTTTTCTGTCAAATAGCATATTGGTATATCTCCTTATTAGTTCTTGGTCGAATAGTTACGAGAATGTAACTGTTATTTCGAGTTTTTCTACCTGACACCCCTTCCTTCAGCTTCCCGACCTCCCAGGGGTTCGCCCTGAGGTACCATAGGTGCGGGCTGTTCAACTAAAGGATCAGGTTGTTCTACTAGAGCTGGGGGCTGTTCTACCAGCGGGTCAGGCTGCTCAACTAGCGCTTCGGGCTGACGCACTAATGGGTCGGGCTGTTCGACTAAAGGATCGGGCTGCTCTACCAAGCCTTCAGGCTGGCGCACTAACGGATCTCCTTCCACCAATGGCTCTCGTTGCTCTACCAAAGAGTCGGGCTCCGTAACTACTCCTCCGGGCGGCATCTCACCGGTTTCAGGCTCTGTTATGATTCCCCCCGGTCCGGGGTCCATATCGAAGGATTCAGGCTCGGATATAACGCTGTCAGGGCTAAGAGCCGGGTCCGGCGCATTCAGTACGGGATTGGGAGCGAAAGCCGGATCTTGTGCCTCTATTTCTCTTGGATCCGGCGCCCTGGGCGTATCAGGCGCAGGCGGGGGTCCCGGATCGCCATACTGAGCCATTGATAGAGGTGCTATTATCAATATTGCAAATAAAGCCAGTTCAATTAATAGAATTCTTCCAATTATATTTTTCAAGTCTAATTCTCCCTTAATTAAATGCAGCGCTGTATTTAATAATTGCACGTTTAATCTACAATAGGTGTTGCGGAAATAACCTGTATGTCAGAAACCCTGTAACCCTGTCTGCCTGCGCCCATTGTTATACCGCCTTTCAAATAGGTATCTGTACTCTTAGGCGGCACTGTAACGGGCAATACTCCTTGGGTAGTTGCTATAGTTTGACCTACTGCCGGGCCTGAAGATGAGGAAAATAGAAGCCTTATTTTGATATCTTTGTATGGGATGGAGGCGGTGTTTTCAATTTTTACCGAGCTTAACATGGCGACTCTTGCCGGAGCAAAATACGACCAGTCTATGATTTTGATAAACCACTCAGGATGGGTGATCTGATTGCTATTATAGCTTGCGGGATTTTCAGCTTCAGTTGTGTCTTCGGCGTAACTTATAAAACTAAAAGAAAGCAGTAATGCAAACAAAACGTATAATCCGATTAGTTTTCTCATCTTACAAGTTTAATCTATAAAGGTTATATCTTCTACAATTATATTTCTTTCGTTCAGTATAAAGTGCAAGGCTGTCAAGTTTTCATCTTGGGGAATATAAATTAATCTGTTTACTCAACAAATGATAAATAATTTCTAAATGAGTATAATTAGCCAGGAGATAATAAATATATGTTCGATGATATTGGGAAATGGGCTAATGACAATCCAGGCATCCTTGCAATAATACTTTTTATTATAAGCATTTTTATTGCTTGGATTGCTGGACTAATCAAATTTATATTCAATAGACTTTTTAGAAAAGAAATATCTCACACTATAAAAGTAGAAGGTAATTTCAAATCAGAAGGCCCTATAGTCATAGGAAATAACAACAATATTAGAATAGATACTACTAACTCTAGCCTAGAACAACAAGTAGAAGAAATGGAATCCAGGATAGAGCATGGTTTGGATTCAATACAAGAAGGCGAGGATGTACATAGAAGTAGTAGCCCAGATAGAGCTACTGTACCCGCGATTAAATCGGAATATCAAAAAGCTATGGATATTTTTTTAAAAGGTAAATCGTCAGAAAATAAAACAGAATTAAGAACTCTTTATTACACCACTGTCGATAAGGTAACACAGCTACAAGTTGTTTTAATGCTTGCAGAATGGTTCATGCCACGAGAGGACAATTTAGGAGATTTAATTTCATTGTGTGATGAAGGGATTTCCATTGCGGATGAAATAAATGCAAAACAAGAAAAGGCTGTATTACTTGCATATAAGGGAGATTTCATATCAATACAATTTTCAGATTTGGATTTTGAAACAGCATCACGTAATTGGATCGCAAATTTACTTGGTGTTACAGGGACTAACAAAGAAGAGCGAGACGAAGTTATTGAAAAGTTGAACTATCTATATGAATTAATGGAAACATGTTTTAAGGATGCGGAGAAATTAGCAAAAGAAATAAATAGCTATAAAGCATTAGGTTTTATATATAGACAAATTGGTATAGCTGCGGGACATAGATTTATCCATCTCGATCGTTTTGGTGTAGATAGTGCAGAACAAGAAAAACAACTTTCTAAACGAGCTTTTAGGTTGTCGAAAGATATATATGCCTCAGACAATGATGAACTTGAAATTGCATTTACATATTATAACTTTGCAAATCAACTAAGGACCTTTGGAGAAGAAGAAGAGGCAATGGGGTTACTGAAAAATGTAAAGTCGATTGCCTTAAAATATAATGATCAAGACCTCATTCGTGCCGCAAATCGTTTGTCAGATAGCATTGATTCTGGAAATATTTCCAGTAATGCCTAAAGCTAAATCTAAATAACGCGATCCCGCAGAAATAAATTCGTACGGTAGATTGAAAAGAAAGATAGGATAGAAATTAGACAATCGCCCAAAGCAAGAAGTTATAGATCAGATTCTTCCTTAATCTTTAGCTCCTCAAGCTGTCTCACGACTTCCCATACAAGGTCTTTGGTTCCTTTACCTGTAACGGAAGAGATTGGGAAGGTTTTGATACCGGATTTGTTAAAATGTTTTTCAATGTTATCTAAGTCCTCACGGACTTCTGTTATATCTATTTTGTTAAGTGCCAGTATCTGAGGCTTTTTAGATAGCTCCTCGCTGTAAGCTTTTAGCTCCTTGTTCATGGTTTCATAGTCTTCTATGGGATCCCGGTTTGTGATTGGCGAGAGATCAAGAAGATGGATCAAAATTTTAGTGCGTTCAATATGCCTTAGAAACTGGATTCCAAGCCCGGCCCCTTTATGGGCGCCTTCAATCAGTCCCGGAATATCCGCGATGATGAAAGTTTGTCCGTCTCCGTAACTTACAACTCCGAGATTAGGCACAAGTGTGGTAAAAGGGTAGTCGGCAATCTTAGGTCTGGCAGCGGAGATTGTTGAAATAAGAGTTGATTTGCCGGCATTGGGAAATCCTAGTAAGCCGACATCGGCAAGTAATTTTAATTCAAGCTTGAGTGTCTTTTCCTCACCTTCACCACCTGGCTCGGCAATCTTGGGAGCTTGGTTGACTGAGCTTACAAATCTAGCGTTCCCTTTTCCGCCTCTTCCCGCCTTTGCAACAATCAGCTCTTGGTTTTCTTCGGTGAGGTCTCCAAGGAACTCTCCGGTTTCGAAGTCTTTAACAATTGTTCCCATCGGGACAGGAATTAATAGATGCTCGGAATTTTTGCCATGCTGGTCTTTCCCTCGCCCGTGCTCGCCTCTTTTTGCTCTATAGTGCTGTTGGTAGCGGTGGTCCAGAAGAGAAGACATATTTCTTCTGGCTACCATTATTACATCCCCTCCGTTTCCACCGTCCCCACCGTTGGGTCCGCCCCTTGGGACATACTTCTCTCTTCTAAAGCTAACGCAGCCCCTGCCTCCGTCTCCGGCCTTTATGTAAATTTTCGCTTCATCAATAAACTT
>Ga0209633_10001369_pt1 | contig 25172 bp, 37 predicted proteins | sample Cruoilmetagenom1_FD_187290 | JGI IMG/M metagenome (GOLD analysis project Ga0209633, IMG submission 187290) | Oil polluted marine microbial communities from Coal Oil Point, Santa Barbara, California, USA - Sample 1 (SPAdes) (version 2) | ecosystem: Environmental > Aquatic > Marine > Oil seeps ...
ATCAATATGTTATATTTCCTTTGTCATTTCATTATTTAAGGCCATGTAACATATGTGTAACAATTCATCGCCTCTTCTATTCCCGCCCTTCTTTTTAGGTATGGGGAGGCAGACTATCTCAGAAATATGATTTAGGGGGTTTGATGGACTTTTTGTGGCACTTTTGTGAACCGTGTATGAAACGTGATTGGGCTATCGGTGTGGGTTTGATGGTGGTGCATGGATTGTATGACACTCGCGTTCAGGATCAATTTCGAATGTTTTTTTAAAATCAGAAATTTGAGCGTTTTTGGCCTGATCTTACGCAAGATTTGCAGATAAAATCAGAAATTTGTAATGCTTTTTTTTATTTGAAAAAAGCGTGACTTTAAATATCTTTTTATACATCCGAAATATTAATTCCAAGATCACCTGCTAATAGTTCAAGAATTCCTCTTGGTAATGGCCAATCTTCAAGTAATCTTCTTTTCCGATTTTTTAACATCCAATAAACAAAGAAAACCGTGCTCTGTTGATACAATACACTATCATTATACCGTTTTTTGATTGTTTCAGATAAAAAAGCATATTCGGAAAGCATGGCTTGAATATTGTCCACTAGATGCTCATCGATAAATTGCTCAAATTCATCCCAAATTATAATAGATGCTTTTTGAGTATGAGATTCTATTTCTGTATTACGGGAATAGATCCCATTTAATTTTTCAAGGATTTTGTGCTCTTCGAGTGGCCCGTAGTTAAGCAAATTAGTTACATCTCTAAAAAAATCATCGGTTGTTTCAATAAGAGCCATGCTTTTTGCAACTGTTCGATGCACTTTTGGCTGAACAGCTCTTTTGCTTTTATAAATAGCATCATGAGTTAATTCTGCGTGGGCGTGTTGCAGAAGTGTTCTGATTTGGACTTCACAGGGAGTTGATCTATGAATATTAATACCTTCATAAACGATGTCTTTGTTCGGGCGCAGGATGCAATGAACTGATTGGTATGTAAAAAGAAGAGGGTCGCGTTTTCTATCTTCCTCGAAATGTTTACAGGTGGTGAAATCCCAATCCTCATGATCTTCAATTATTTTATAAATTTCATGAATGTCGTCTATTAATAGTACAATGAACCGAATACCAACCTTGTCCTCTATTTCATTGTAAGGATCAGAATATTTCTTTCCATCCCGGTAAAATGCTTTATCAATAAGGGACTTGTCGTCCTTAAGACGGCATTTCGCAGGAACCTTAAGAAAAACATCAAGGTCCTTCCCTCTTTTTTCTAATGCTTCAGTTACAGTCTTTAAAATATAATGGCCCCAGGCATCATAGACAGGCTTGTCTGATTCCCATATTTCCTTAAATTCAGCTTCATTCATTCTTGATCAATTATCCTGTCCTTGATTATTACATTTGTCCATTCTACTGGGGTTCCTGACTCATCAGGATCGCCTTCCATTGTCTGAATGGTAACCAATTCTTCAAATGTATCTGATGGCGCAATAATTTTTATTTTACTTTGAAATTGTACCTTTCTAAGTTTAAGTTTGCTCTCAATATGCTCAATATCTTTGGTGAACGCGGTACTCGGTAAACCTGATTCTTCAATGTGGCTGGTGAATAGGTCCTGGGTATCTATATTGAAGTACCTTTCTGCAAACTCTGACGCACTGATTGTCGAAGATGTCTCGACCTTAAGATATGTGGTCAAGGCATTAAAAAGATGAATCTTCTGTGTTGATGAGATTTCAAGGCTCGCTATAAACGATTTTGCAGATTCATAAAACTGTTTGGTTGTTCTCGCACTCGTTTGAGGGTATCCGCAACCAAGAAAATCAGAATAAAAATATTTAGCTGCTGCTTTTCCTTCCGCTTTGCTTATTTGGTAATCTGATACCATCACAATCCACTTATCATTCAGACCAGAAATAGGTACATTGTAGCCATTTTTCTCAAAAAAGCCTGCTGTTTTGTAGAGACGTGTTCCTGGTGTAAGTAACAATTCTTCAACAAATTTTAGCGATATCTCTTTCGTTGCAGGGTTAACCTCTTTTTCATACCCACTATGAACCTCTGCTTTAATAATTCCAAGGTATTTTTTTTGCGAAATTCCATACATGCCGTCAAAAACAACTATTATGCCGCCTGGTATAGATCTGGAATGTTGTGCATCAGTAAGTTTCTTTGCGATATCATGAGATGATATTGCGAATGAGTCATTGTTCTGATCAACTATCGTATCAACGATAGAGGGGATGTAATCAGGTTCTTGATTAACTATTTCCATTTGAACTGCTTTGGATTCATTGCCAAGAGCATTAACTATACGAGTTTTAAATGTTTGCATGGCGTCATGCGCAAAAATTGTATACTCATGGCTTTGCAACGGGGGGAGCTTTGTGCCATCTTGATCTCGTTGATATACTTGATGGATGATTATTCGATCAATAGAAAGATTTGGTAATAACATTTATCAGCCTCCACTATAATTTCACTATTTGTATACATCCAGCAAGGTTAGGGACTGTCCGCTAAGTGGCTCAAAAATCAACAATATATGTTTATCCTTGGATGTTTGAACGATCACGTATCTATTGTTGATCGGGATGGTCATGCCAACCCGAAGATCACCGTTAAAAAAAGTCGCTCAGAACTTGCCTATAAAAGTAACGCAGGGCTGAGGCAGATCAGGAAAATACAGGGCAGATGGAACTCAGATGAAGATAAGTGATTTTTCCGCGGTGTTTGCGAGGCATGTGCGGCCCGTTATTATGTGTAGCTTGGTTGGACGGGCCGTCACTCCAAACAAGCCTTATTCCCCCACAGCCTTTCTCCTCTCTCCACCCATCCTACGTTCATCGCCAGTATAAGGTTTGGTGCCTTGGCGGCGATCATCCGCATTATTGCGACGATCCGTACTGTGTCTCGCCTTTTGTTCCGCCTGTGCCTGTATGTAGCCTCCTATCCGGTAAAACTCTTTTATCGATGCTCTTTCCAAGGCCACCAGGGCCTGGTTGATCTCTATGGCAAACTCTTTGTCATCGAAATTCTTAATTATAGACTCATGTTTCATATCCAAGGCGTTGCTATTTAACGAATTTTTTGTGTTGAGGAAGGGCTCGCCTACCCCTGATATCAACCAATCAATGCTGACTTGAGGGTAATGAGATTTTAGCCCGCGATAAAATTTTGTTCCAGGTTCCTGATCTCTTTTTAGATAATTGTATATCTGGTTTTCACTAATACCGCATTGCTTTGCGAATATCTTTTTATCAACTCCGGACATGCTAATTATGTAGCCAAGCCGGCTTCTAAAATCACTAAATCTTGTTTCGTTTGTCATGGCCCGACTAACGAACGACTAACGAAACGCTTTCGTTAGTCGTTATATGATAATATATTAGTAGTTTATAGAATTATATGGATTTTTGACTAACGAACAACATATTTATACGAAAAACAGTTGACGACCACATAATTCTTGTGTACCCTGCTTTACAAGTTAACGCGCAAAATCACCTTATCCCGACAGGGTGAAAACTGTCAACGTCCGAGTGGCCTCTAAAACCGGACAGCTCATCACGAGACGACGGACATGATGAACAAACCCATCCAACTCGAACTCTTCAACCAACCCACCTTGAACGTTGTCAAGCCTGTCAAGGAGGCTCTGAACAACGATGTCCGCACCTGCGGACTTTCCCGCGAGCAGATCGTGGATCGGATGAACGACCTGGCTGCCAGTTACGGTGTCGGCCTGGTCAGCGGTAACGGAAAACGTTTGACCATCGATACGTTTGAAAAATGGCTGAACCCAAATGACATGAACCGGCAGATCCCGCTTAAGGCCCTGCCTGTTTTTTGCGCTGCGGTCGGCAAGTGCTCCGCCATCGATGTGATGGTCCAGCCGATGGGCCTGCGCGTCATCGGCGATCGTGAGCAAAAACTCCTCTCCTGGGCGGAAGCCAAGATGGCGATCAAGGAAAAGAACAAAATTGTACGCAAACTGGAGTCGTATTTTTAGATGAGACGAAAACAAAAAGTGACTTTCACCTTTTATGTGGATGAAAGCGACGATGACAGATCGATCAGCCGCAAGGTGATTGCAAGGCGTATCCGGTCGATCGCCCTTAGGAAAGGCGAGCTGATGTCTGCATGGGCAAACGAGCTTGGGGTGACACGGGCTTTTGTTTCCCAGGTGGTTGCCGGTCGGCGCGGCACGCAATATGTCAGGAATTTTATCGAGACGCGGTTGAATGAAACATTTTGGAAACAACCCAACCAATAGAAAAGGAGAATCATCGTGAAAGATTGCATGAAAGAAGAGACTTGGCTGGAATTGACGGACCGGAGGGTGGCGTAGGGAAAACTAAAACGCCAATGGTTTTGCCCCGTTTGGCTGACCGAAAATATCGGCTGCCAACGAAAGCGAATCCACGAAATCGATAGGGAAGATCAACCAGCCAATATCGAAAAGAAGCTTCACGGACTCGTTATAAAAAGATGCAGCAGACGAAATGATTTCGATTTGATCCAAATTAAGCCCGCCAATATCGGCACACGATGCGAATCGTATCGTACTAAAATCAAGGAGATTAAAATCAAATGAATAGGCAAGAATGCGATTGTTGGTGTCATGAAAACAAAACCCATCCGCCGTGCAAGGGGATTGAGCCCCATCATCCAACCACATTTCCCCCTGATAATACGTTGTCTCTTCGTCCGGAAACTCAATTTCCGGCCTGTATATCACGAAGGCCCGATGAAATAAGCCCGGAAGATTTTTTGAGATATGTGAAAGCTGTTTCTCCATCAGCGTATGAGCCACTTTTAGCGGTTGTAACAGATCGTGAAGCATGGGCCAACTTTCGCCGAACGGTAGCCGAGGATTTTTATACGGGGGCATCATCGAGTTTTTTAGAACGCATGCCATTGTACCCGCTCTGCTTCGGAGAACCAAGGGGGATGCCGCGCCAAACTTCGGTTGTTTATTCAAAGACTCATCGGTTGATTTCATTTGAAGACCTCGCTGAAATTGCTCTTACGGTTTTAAAACAAAGGGAAATCATTAAACGGATTCGATGGAGTGTCTATCGGCCTATCAGAAAAAACAACCAATAGCAAAGGTGGAGAGATGGAAATCGCTCAAATGACAGACGTGGAATGTCAGGACCTGGAACACCTGGAAAAGGTTGTTGAAGACAATATGGTTTCGTGGATGAAGGTAGGGTTTGCCTTGAAGGAGATCCGGGACCGGAAATTGTACCGGACAAAGTATTCAACCTTCGAGCAATACACGAAAGACCGTTTCGATTGCGCCCGCTCGACAGCGTATCAGTACCTGTCCGGCATTTCGGTAATCGAAAATGTCCGCAATGCGGACAAAAGTTTTCCCGTGCTGCCTGAAAAAGAGGCGTTGGTTCGTCCGTTGACCCGGTTGGAGCCGAATGAACAACCCAGGGCATGGGGGATGGCTATCAAGCGAGCCCTTGACACCGGTTCCGAAGGTATTCTCACCAAACACGTTGTATGGGCCGTCGAGTGTTTGCGCGGTGAACCAATCGAGAAGGTCAAGACTCGTATCTCAACGAGTACGGGAGATCTTCCAGATGAATTCCGTGACGCATTTCGATCGATCACAGAAAGTATTTTTGCAGCCAGAACAAACCGATTCAAGGGTATTGACCGAAAAAAGATGGTTGAAATCCTGGATGGTCTGAAGCGGTTACTTGAGGGGTGATCATGAAGACTGGGGAGACACTTTCCATACAAGAAATCAACCGGGTTTCCGGCGTCAGTGTGCGGGTGTTACAGCTTCGCGCATCAAAGGAAAAATGGTCATGTGTCGATCTGCCAGGCAGGGGCCGTGGCGGAAGAATCCGGTGTTACAATATAGACCATCTGCCGGAAGACATCCGTCTCCTTTATAATAAAGAGGTGGTTTGTAACCTACCTACCGAATCTAACACCCATCTCCTTGCAACATCACCGGTAAAAACACCGGTCATGGCAATGAGCGTGCCCCAAAAGATTAAATTCGCCGCCAAGACCGATTTATTGCTGCATTACACCAGCGCCGTGGCCGGTGCCGGCCACGGCAAAAAGACAACGGCGCGGGACAACTTCATGCTGGCCTACAACAACGGCCTGATCTACCGGGAAATTTTTGCCATCGTCGGTGAGGTTTCCTGGAAGACCATCGAAGGTTGGAAACGCACCGTGCGTGCCGGCGGGAACCTGGCCGACCGGCGCGGGAAAGCGCGCAAGGGGAAACGGATTATTACCGCCCAACAGGCGACCATTCTGATGCAGGTGGCCCTACATCCCAATGCATTGCTGATATCGGAGGCAACCCGTGAGGCAAAGCGCCGGATGGCCGCCGCAGGAATCGATAACGGCCACAACCCGTCGACGTACCGGCGCTGGCTGACTGATTTCAAGGAACACAATTATGATATCTGGTGCTTTCAGCGCGGCGGGAAGAAACGCTGGAATGATGAGTGCTGCCTTTCCATCGACCGCAACCCGGAGTTGATCAATGTCGGCGACGTGCTGGTGGCTGACGGCCACACACTGAATTTCAATACGCTTAACCCGTGGACCGGCAAGCCTCAGCGCATGACGCTGATCACATTTTTTGACATGCGGTCGAACATGCCGTGCGGATGGGAGATCATGCCAACGGAGAACACGGCTGCGATATCATCTGCGCTTCGCCGGGCGATTCTGTTTCTTGGTAAAATTCCACGCGTCGTCTACCTGGATAACGGGCGGGCGTTCAAGGGCAACTATTTCACCGGCACCGATCTCGAGCAGGCAGGCCTGTCAGGCATTTACGAGCAACTTGGCATCCAGACCGTATTCGCATGGGCCTATCATGGCCAGTCAAAAACAGTGGAACGTTTTTTTGGGACACTTGCGGAGCTTGAGAGAAAGGCACCGACCTACACCGGAACCAGCATTGTGAAAAAACCGCCGCGCATGAACCGCGGAGAGAAATTGCACCGCAAGGTCTTCGACAAAGTCGTCGGCGGAGAATACCTGACCTTGGAAATGACCCATCAGGTGATCGCCGGCTGGTTCGATGAGTATGCCCATCGGCCTCAGGAACGCAGTAAATATCTGAAGGGATGGGCTCCTATGGATCTGTTTTCGCCAGGGCGCGGCCAGGGGATTGATCCTGTAGAACTGACCGCGTTGATGTGGGCCAGGAAAGGCGCGGTTATTCGTGCCAGCCGGATATCCCACATGGGCCGCTATTACTATCACAATAATTTATACGGCCGGCATCACCAGGTGGAGGTGCGTTACGACCTGCAAGACCCAAGCTATATCGCCGTTTACGAAAATGGCGAGTTCGTCTGTATCGCTACGGAACAAGACCAGATCCACCCGATGGCCACTCATTTGGGCACGGATAAGGATCGCGCCAAATTGTCCGAATACTGTGAAATAAAGGGGCATCAATTTAAGATAGCCAGTGGGTTGTCTCAGCAATTATTGGAAAAAGAGGTGCTCCCGGCCCATCAACAGCAATTGGCAAGGGACGGTGTCTCTCCGACAGGACCCTCCCCTACCCCGTTAGAACCGGAACCCAAGCAGCTCACAGCCGCCGATGAGAAACGGATTGAAGCGGAAGCGGCCGAGTATTTTGAGCAAAATGAGAAGGAAGAGACCAACGTATTTACCGAACTGGAAGGGATGGAGGATCTGGATAAATACGAGCAGCTCCTCAAGCTGGATGCCCGCCAGGTGATGATTCCGAAACAGTGGCTGGCCTTCATGCGTTATTTCGAGCAGACGCCGCAATATAAGAGCCTGGAAAAGAGCGATTATTGGGAAGAGATCCGGGCTGCAGAAGCTGCGATGGCAAGGGCAATATAAGTTTTCCTACTGGAAAAAAAAGGAGAGATGATGGCACTTACAATGTCAAAGACGGAATTTATTCAAACGCAGAACGTGCGGAACGTTGTACTGATGATGGACGATATCCGAATGGACATCGACGAGGGTCGGTTCGGCGTGGTGTGCGGCGGCGCCGGTCTCGGCAAGTCCAGGACCATCAAGTGGTTTCACTCCAACAACACCGACACGGTTTATATTGAATCAACCGCTATTTGGTATTCCAGCGAGCTTGAGTTCCTACGGGATTTTTGCCGGGAACTTGGGATCGAGGATGTTGCCAAGCGCAAGGGCCGTTGTTTCCGTGACATCGTCGACCATCTTTTTGAAAATCCGGACACCATCATTCTCATCGACGAGGTGGACCGGTTGAAAAACATGCATCTGGAGTTGATGAGAGACATCACCCGAATGACCCTTTGTCCCATCGTATTGATCGGGGAACGGAAACTCCTTCCTTTTATGCAGCGAAACGAGCGGGTTTGGACGCGGACATTCGAGCCGGTGATGTTCAAGCCGATGAAACAGAGCGACGTGATCATCTACGCCAAGGACGCCGTTGGTGTGCAGATCAGCGCCGATATCGCCAACATCCTCCATAAGACCAGTACCAAGAATACATCAGACGGCAACTTCCGCCTGGTAAAACGCGCATTGCAATACTGCGTTCAGTACGCCAATGCCAAAAACACCGATGAAGTCACGCCCGACATCGCCACCGCTTCCATCAAATCAGCCATCAGATGGGCCAAGAATTAGGGGGTTGCCATGCAAAAGTCTTTTGCTCAGCGCATGCGGGATGTGATGCGGATCGACCTGAAGGGCCGGGATGAGGTCTCCTATCAGGACATCGCCCTTCGTTTGGATCTTGTATCAAATAAGGAGAAACAGCCGATATACCGGTCCATGCGCGATTTCATGAAGCGCAATGAAGTTGTCCGCCTTCGGCCGGGCGTTTTCAGGTACGACGGCAAGAAATACGATCCACGCCCGGCCACGAAAACACACTGCATGTATCGCCTGATCCGTGCCAACCGCCGCGGCACCATTGGGGTAGACGACCTGATGGCCAACTGCCAGGTCGAGAAAAGTACGGCCCAGGAATATCTCAGGTTGCTTGTCCGCCGAGGGATGATGAGACGGATTCCCATGCCGAAAAACCGGCCGCCAAAATACCAGATGATCGATGATCCGGGCCCAAATCTGGTTAAAAACGACGAGAACGCGGAGAAGCTTCGGCGGATCCGAGGATTAAAGACCCTGGCCAGGGAGGCTATGGACGCCATCCAGGAGGGCCTGGATGTTGCCGTGGCGGCGGTTGAATCGATTGAGGGCGAGCTTTCGGAGGAAATGTCAGATGAATGATGCGCAATGGGATGCCGTAGAAGAACGGCTCTGTAGCTTTTACGGCCATGTCTGCCTGGACTGCGACGGATATCGATTGAAGTTGAGATTGAGCCGGATATCAACATTTAAAAACGCCATCACCTTTTATGTGAACGGCGTACTGGAAGGGGGATGGTTTCTATCTGATTGTGAGGAACGGCGGCGGTTTTTCAGGCCGGCCGCCACATATCTATGGAGTACAAAAAACCGCTGCGTGTTCAACAAGATGTCTAAGAAAACGCTGAAAGCAATGAATATTGATCCCAACAAAAAGAGCACGTTTTTCTATTCCTCTTGGTGCAACTTCAAGAGCATGCGCCGTCACCTTGAGAAAAACAACTCATCCATAACCCTCATTGAAGAGGAACAAAAGGAGGCCGTATGAAATCATTTCTTGGCAAATCCGCTATGTTTTCGAGATCTCCAGGGCCCGGGATCCAGTTGGAGCGGGCGATCCTGTGCTTCAACTGTGAAACCGTATCCGAACAGTACAAAGATGGGAACTGCCGTCACTGCGGATCGTCATCCACGGTGAACCTTTCCAGGATTATCCCCAGGCCTTCCCTGCCGGTCGATATCATAGATCCCGCAAGGAGGGCATGATGCCGATTAATAAAAAACAGATTTCCATGTTTCATACGGCCAAGGCCCAGGTAGGGATGACGGCCGACGAGAAAGAGGCTCTGCTGAGCGGCCTTGGTGTCACATCAACCAAGGAACTGACCCAGGATATGTTCGACCAGGCCATATTGCACTTTGAGCGCATGGGTTTTACGCATACGAATAAATTTTATCGACCGGCAGGCAGTAAAAAACGATTGATATCAAAGATCGTCGCCATCCGCGAAGACATCGGCGTCAAGGATTCATACATCGACGCCATCGCTCAGAACATGTTTAAAAACAAGAAAGGCACACCGATCGGATCTTATCGGTGGTGCACCGCTCAGCAACTGCATAAACTCGTTGCAGCACTATCCTATCACCAGAATCGCCAGAAAAAGGCATCCAGATGATCCGGCTGTCGTTGCATTTTTGCGACAACTGGCTGATCCGGGTCGGGAACTGGCCCACTGAGGCGTTGATTCAAAAGGTGTTGCGCGAGTCTGTGCCTGTGCATCCGTGCCGGAACCTTTTCGATCGGGACGGAAACAGTTACCGGGTTTTTGCCATATATTGGCACCCCGACCTGGACGTGGTGATCAAGGTCGATGAATACGCCGGCAGAGCCATTACCGTGCTCAGCCGCGAGAATTACAACCAGCGGAACGGGCAGACCGGAGGTAAAATAAATCATGGAAAAAAGAAAAAACCAAAAGGCCGACGATCGGCTTTTTTACATCGGCGTGCTTACAAGCGAGCAATGCCAGTGCGAACGGATTAAAAAACAGGGCCGGGCCCTGTGTTTCGGGTGCTTTATCAAGTTGCCCGGGGACCTTGCACGTGCACTGTACCGGCCCATCGGCGCCGGGTTCGAGGCAGCTTACGACGACTGCTGTCGCTATCTGAACGAATAACAAGGAGAAACGGGATGAGTATCAATCGGATGACCCCGGAGGATGTTGAAAAGGCAAGGACGCGCCTGTTGCTTGTGATGACACGGCATGCCGGACCCAACAAGAAAATCGGCATGGGTGAATTATACGAACAGGTGTTCGATCGCCAGTATCATCATCGCATCAACGACACCAGGCAGCTGCGCTATATCATCACCAATCTGCGTAATGACGGGGTCCCCATCGTCAGCAACTCATCCGCTACCAATGGCGGGTACTGGCTTGCCGCCAGTGCAAGTGAGATCACGCTGTATTGCGCGAAGGGCCAACGACAGGCCATCGGAATGTTGGCCAGAATAGCTAAAATGAAAGATGTTTCCCTGCCGGAGTATCTCGGTCAGATGCGTCTGGAACTGGAGTCAAACGATGCGTAAGCCACAAAACGAACACCTTATGCGTGCCGAACAACTGCTTACCGATATTTCCTCTGCGATTGTTGCCAGGGATGATGCCGTAAAGAAGGCGAACGCTGAAATCGATGTCGTTAAAAGCCGCTACGCCGACGGTATCGACCGTGAGAAAAAGAAGATCATCGCCTTCGAAAAGCAGCTGGACCGGTTGGTGCGATCAAGCCGATCTGAAATTCTCGGCGACGGGGACCGGGCCGATCTGCCCGGCGGTTCGGTTATGCTCAAGGAAGAGCGGCGGGTCAAGCGGATCAAGGGGATGCTGGATCGGTTGAAGGCCGCCGGCATGCAGTCCGCCATTAAAACGGCCAAGGAATACGTGAACTGGGACCGCGTAGAGATGTTCAATGACGGGATGCTTGAACGTCTTGGCACCGAACGGGTGTCGAAGACGATTTTCTCTTATGAGTTGAAGGGGTAGATGAATCCTGGGAGGTGCGGGTCGTTGAGACTCATGAACGATAATGAAATGCGCTTGACAAACCCATATGTTTTTGCGCACACTGGGTGCGTCAAAATTATGGTGCGCCCCCGTCCCTCGATGCAATCCGGCATCGAAAGGGGGTTTGTTGTTTTTGGGCATTTTTGCGCGCCCGAGATGCCACGTATCGTGAGGTACGTGGGCGCTTCCATAAGCGTTGACACATCTCGGGCGCGTTCTTTTTTTGCGCCTCCGCTGTCAAACCGTCTAAATTATGGAGGTGTACCAATGGCAGACCTGCCGACTTCTCAAGCACCAACCGACCTTCTCGAGACCAACATTTGCCGCATGTGGATGCTGCGTGATTTTTTAAACGGGATCGATCACGAACAGTTCCAATTTAGCGAGTCCGGAAACTGCGGGCTCATTCAACTCATGGATCAAACCATCGAAGAGATGGAGCTGGCGATGGAACAGGTTTGTGAACTTTGGAGGAACAACAAAAAGGAGGTGGCTAATGGGTGATGTCGTTAAATTTAAAGCACAGCAAAAAGAGTATCCCATTTCCATCCAGGATATCGACGGTGAAAAGTGGGTTACTGCTCAACAATTTGGTGAAGCGATTGGCGTCAAGGGTATACGCAGGCTGATTAGAAGTTTGAAAGAAGTAGGCGAAATCAAAGAAGAAAAACACTGCCGTACGGTTAGCGTACACCGTCAAACAGATGGGAAAATGTCACCACAAGTAGTTCTCTCCTATCGTGGTGTCATCAGGATTGCCATGCGCGCACAGAGCCAACGCGCCAGGGCTTTCCGTGACTGGGCCGAGGATGTTCTGCTCGATGTGATGGTCACCGGCCAATTCGGCGGTCCTGAAAACACGGAGTCCATTCGGGAACTCGGTGTTTGCCTGGGGATCGAATTCGCCGGCCACTGCCAGGCGCATGGGGTAACGATCAACCAGGCCGGCCGTTTGTTGTGGATGCGTCGGCAGGGGTTGACTCAGGAAGAGGCCGGGGCCGCCATCGGAATCGGCCGCAACCGAGCATTCCACGTCGAATCAGCAATGAAAAAGCTTGGGATTGATATCCCGAAAGTTGATCGTAACAAACGGATCGACAGCCTGGACCTGCAAATTTTATTCGGTCTATCCGACAAAAAAGCAATTGCACGTCTGTGATATCTTGCCGGGCGGGTGTTTATCACCTGCCCGGTTTCACCAGTCGCGAGGATAAAATCATGATTCGGTTGGAAAAGGCATGTTTGTCCATGCTCGAATTCGTTGGCCGAAGATGGCATCTCCCTCTTTATTATTGGGCTTGTAAGCGGGGTTATCCGTTGCGGTGCATACATGTCATGCCGCGTTGGTACTACTATGCTTTGTATCGATTCGCGATGTGGCTCGTTGAGAAAAAACGATTTATCAAAGCGGCTGGTTGGATCGCGCACCGGGTGCCTCTTGATCTGCGATGCCTGCTTGCGTGATAGGAAACAGGTGCTCGGATTTGGCAGGTAATCCAGGGGGGTCAGAAATGTCTAAAAAATATAAATGTTGTCGATGCATATGGACCGGAACCGACGATGAAAAAGAGGAAATTAACAGCTGCCGATTCCCAGGCATAAATGCATGGGATCTTGTTTGCCCGTCGTGCGGCTGCGCTGATTTTTACATGGTGTCCAAGATGAAGCCGTTATTTATTCCCTTGCGCAATGAGTATTTTAAAGCGTTTCAATCCGGCAATAAAACCGACGAATTAAGGAAGTATGGACCTAGATGGAATGAGGGGACGTGCATCGTTGGCAGGGGTGTCACACTGTCGAATGGATATGGCAAAAACGGACGGATGAAGGGGTGTGTTTGGAGGTTTAAAAAACAGCGGGGGTCTTTGTTCAGGCGTATTTACAAAGAGGAGATCCAGGCTGTTTTTGGGACGCTGAATATTGATATCGCCTGTATCTCTATCACCGGCATTCAACCTGCGTAATTACGGAGAGTCCCCAAGTGGGGAGTTAGGAGCCAGTATGACAGTATGGGGCACAAAAGTTTTTCCACTGATGTGTATCGCGATTTTCATTGCGGTTTTTTGGCAGGGGTTCAAACATGATTCGACCTTGGTTGTCGTCGTGCCTTTCGTGGGCGCCATTTGTTTAGGTGGGTGGGCGCTTGGTTGGGTGGTCAAACTCTGGCTGGATCATTTTTTTTAGACACAGTACCTGTATTCCGAAAGAGAGGGGATGTGACGAATTCTGCAGATAAATTTACTCCCAAAATGCCGCCTAATCGGATTGAATCGGTTAATGAACCAATGTCAGTTGAGAAGTTAGCAGAGGATCATGTTGATTGGTTCTTAGAGATTGTCCGACCGCTTATGATCACTGAATTTATGCATGGATATAAACATGGCCGGATGGATCGCGCTCCGGGTGCCGAAACCAAAAATTAATGTGGTGGCCATTTTAGTGCCAATGATTGGCTACTTTTTCGGCTCTGGCCTTCGTGGAATCATCGATTATTTTATTTGGTAACCCAGGGGAGTTTGAAACAATGCACGAGTGTGAAAAAACAGGACTGTCCCAATGGTGCGATGGAAAGAACGTAAAACTTGTCCAGCTAAGGAGTCAGGCCGCAGGAGCTTACGGAACAAACATATATGATGGCGAAAAGGTTTATATGTGCGCCGAATGCAGGCGGGCAAACAATGGCGGCTTTAAAATCTTAAACAAATAACGGAGGGGATCATGGCGTCCGCAAAAAGTGACAAACTATTTATCACCGAAGTTTTGAACGACCTGCACCGGAATGGATATGTGCCAACCGGCAAGGCCGACACGATGCTCCGTGATTGGGCCGCAGAATTAAGAGAGGGGGCGCGTACTGAAATGGCATCATCTCGGTTACGGCAAACATTCAACTCCGAAGTTGGCGCTCAAAATTGGTAGGTAGCTACATGTGATTCGAACCTTAGGATGCCTGCTTGCGTGATTAGAAATGGGAGAACTATTATGAAACCATCGGACGCACGTCTTGTTGCTGCCTTTTTAACGAAGGCGCGGCATGGTTTTGCCGAGTATATTGACAATCAAGGGCTCGACCCTTTGGAGTTCGAAAGGAATATGTAATGAAGAATAAATTGATCGATCTGAACAACCATTTGTTTGCTCAGATGGAGCGGCTGTCGGACGAAGAGTTGAACGGGGACGCGCTTGCCGAAGAGATCCAGCGATCCAAGGCCGTCGGGTCGCTGGCCGGCCAGATAATCGGCAATGCCCGATTGGCCCTGGATTCCCAGGTGGCCATCAACAACAATCTCCTCAAAAAACCACCTTTGATGCTTGGAGCTGAAGGTTATGAAGATTAGATACACTGCCGAACAATTGGAATTCTTACGGATCGCGTATCGATATCTGACCGTTCGTGACCTGACGACGGCCTTTAATGCTGTGTTCGCTGCCGATAAAACCGATGTGCAAATCCGGTCGACACTCAAAAGAAATGGCATCAAGTCCGGGCACGTGCCAAAGCTTTTCGCCGAATTCCGGTTGCTGCGGGTTTACACATCAGACCAGGCGCAATTTCTTCTGGACAACTACGCAGGCCGGAGCGTTGCGGAATTAACGGCTATTTTCAATGATAATTTCAGGGCCGACATGACCGAGCAACAGATCAAATCGTTTGTGCACAATCGGGGGATCACATGTGGCCGGTCAGGACGTTTTGAAAAAGGGCATCAGCCGTGGAATGCCGGCACAAAGGGCAAGGGGCTGACGGGGGCGAATGCCCGGAGTTTTAGGAAGGGGTCCATCCCCGCCAACCGAAAGCCGCTCGGATCTGAGCGTATCGATTCCAAGAATGGCTATATCTACATCAAAGTGGCCGAGCCGGACCCACATACCGGATTCCCGACCCGGTATAAACAGAAACACGTGTATGTATGGGAACAGGCCCACGGGCCGGTGCCTGACGAGATGGTCGTTTCATTTCTGGATGGCGACAAGCGCAACATCGAGCCAGAGAATTTAATGCTGATTTCGCGAGCTGAGCTGCTCCGGCTGAACCAACGTGGGTATAAAAATGCGCCGGCCGATCTAAAACCGAGCGTTTTGGCGCTGGCAAAACTCGAAGTGAAAACATTTTCGAAGCAGAAGGATGTTTAGTTACATGTGGATTGAACCGTAGAAGGAAGGGGAACACCATGTCTTGCAACAATATACACCTTGAAAACGATTTGTGCACCATCGCCGAAAATATAGTCGAGCGGGCGCGGTGGTATGAACTACTTCCCGGTCGATGTGAATTTTTTGAACCAGTCTTTGATCTTGATCGGCATGCCTTAGCCGAAGAGTTCGCGAAAGAGGCGATGTCGAAGATTAAGGAATCCGCTCCGCATCGTGTTGCTTATGTCTGATATTCCAAGAAAGATTGAGAAAGAAATCTGCCGGTTTTGCGGCGGGTATGAATTCAGGCGCAGGCCTGTTGGGCTATTGGCGTATTGTTCGGTTTGGCAGAGATGGGCAGACGATGATCCAAAGAAGCCTCCAATCGGCGAACGGACGTGCGATCGGTTTTTTGTGAAAGGAACGAAATGAGATTGAAATGCCCAGCCTGTCGGACCCTGGCCGGCGCGGATTCGTGGGCCGCGGAAGTCGATGTGGAAGCCGTGATGAAGATCGGGTTTGACCTGCCGAGCGAGGTCAGCCGTCGGATGCTGGCCTATCTTGCCCTGTTTCGACCTGTGTCCGGGCGCCCGATGGCCTGGTCGACCACGCGAACCCATGCTGAAGTACTACAAGAGTTGGTTGGTTATGGCATCATCGAATGGGATAAGCGTGCTCCCAGGCCGAACAATATAACGGCTTGGGCCAATGCGATGGAAAAAATGATTCAAAACCCGCCAAGACATCTCCCTTTAAAAAACCACAATTATCTAAGAAAAATGGCTTACGAAATTGCCGATGATATGGATCGAACGGTTGAGGTTGCACATAATCGGGCCGAAAGAAACGGAACGTTGCGGCGACAGAAGCGCGAGGAGCGCAATACGAAGGAAAATGGACGCGGAACACGGAAGGACCTGGAGAAAATACCCATCCCTACACGGGAAGAAGTGGCAGCGCTGCGAAAAAGGAAAAAGAGGGTATGATCAATCCAGGATATGAGTACCAGATCGGAGAACGTGTAAAGGCTATCCCTTCCGGGCCGGTGATCAGTTGCCCACATTGTAAACGGCCGTTAATGGAAGCGGTGGCAGAGAGAGTAAAGACGCGGTGCAAACATTGCGGAAAGTGGGTTTTGATTTATAAAACCAGGCTTGACATTGCTCATATAAAAAAGTAATAAATAATAAGAATACTTTGTGCGGCTTTGTCCGCCATCGCTCATAGCGGCTCTCGCAGCCCGATCCACCGAACTTCCGGTGGGCCGGGCTTTTTGTTTTTTCGGGGAAGCGAAATCTCATGAAAGCTGAACACACAATCCTGTTTGACCCTTCCCATGAAACGATGGATTGGTCCAGAATCGACCATTTCGTCCCAGATGAATTCGACGATCCAGGACATCCCGACAGTCATCGTTTCATGGATCCCTTAACCATCATCCGGCTTAATCTGCTACGCAAAACAACCGGCTGGCCAATTGTTACCCACAATAAACATGGCTTGCGCGGGTGCGTCTGCGTTGAAAAAACCGGCCACTGCACATCATCTTTGCACTATGCTCCAAACTGCAGCGCGGTCGACTTCCATTTTCGAACCCACGTCGATGCCCGTGCACAAGCCATGAAAGTGTTTCGCTCCGGGTTTACGGGGATTGGGCTCTACTATGATTGGGAATGGCGTGATGGAGAGCCATTGGCAATCGGGTTTCATGTGGACAACCGGAAACGCCCCCAAGTCTGGCGCCGCCGGACGGGCCAATATATTTACTTCCTCAGATAAGGAGCCGATCAATGGACGCGAAGCCAATTTTCAAATCAAAAACTTTCAATGTAAATGCGGTTCTGGTGGGTATTGTCGGCATATTGTCCGCATTTGGAATAGATCTCCCTTCCGGACTTTATGAGTCGATGCTGGCCGTCATCCCGTTGACAAATATCGTTTTGCGGCTGATGACAAAATCTGCGGTTACCTTGACCGGTGCACCAAACAACCGAGGAAGCGTCCATCCTGTTGTTTTGTTCCTGTTGTTTTCGGCAACCACCCTGATGGCCGGATGCGGGCTGTTCGATAAAATGCAGACCCGGGCCGACACCTCAAACGCAGAATTGAGAGAGCAATATTGTGATGGCGGGGCGAGTATTATTCTGGATTACATCCCCAACGCGAAACAGGCCGACCTGCTGCTTCAGGTGGCCGATTACGAGATGTTGCGCAATAACCAGAAACTGGTTCCGGAGGTAACGGCGTTTTTAGCAAACGCCCGCGAGAATCTGCAAAACGGAGCGTTGATCATCACCGGCCACGATGCCGTCGTGTACATGACAGAGCATATTCAATGGCTGAAAGATGATGATGGGCAGCGTCTTTTCTACATCAGCCAATTGGCGGAAGAAATCAACCTGCCTGATCCATTCAGTGCGTGTGATCGCAAATTATTACTGATGCATATCGACAATGTAGAGCGCAAAGTACTCCCCTATGTTGTTCAGTAGCCTGCTCACGGCCGTCAACCGCGAGCGACGAAGGAGGGAAAAATGACGCGGCAGAGCATGAAGAAAATTAAAAAGTTGAAATATGCGGTCTTGGCCTATCTTGGCACCAATGGCCGCCACTATGGCGACCTGTCGCGTCTGGAACAGTCCGTTGAAGATTTGGCTCAGGCCCTGAATACCCGGCTTGATCAACTCTTGATTGTCGCGGAAAACGGCGAACGAACGTCAGCTGAAGAAACACCCAGAGACAGGCTTGCCGACCGCTTTATGTCGACGGCATCGCGACTGATGGGCGGTGGACAGGTAGACATCGACACGGCCAACGAATTCGAGCGCACCCTGGACCTGTTCGATACCGCCGCTGATTTGAAACGGCAAAGCCAGACGGTCAAGGACGCTGCAGAAACCAGCGCTATCCGCAGGAAAATGGGCCGTTCGTGAATTGGCACTGGGTAAAAGATGTGGCCGGCAGCAAGGACGCCGCCTTGCTGTTGAGCTTAACGGTGAATGCCGTGGCGTTTTATGCCATATGGCGATTGTGGCAAGGATACCGCAGCCTGCAAGACCGTGTGACCGGTATGCTTGTCGATCTGGTCCGGGAACTGGGCGTGATCGCCACCACGCTATCGGAGCGCATGAATGGCTAAATACCTACTCAAATATCGGTTGCGCAGGTTGTCGCTGACCATGAGTCTCAAGGCTCTGGCGCGAACGCTGGAACGAATCCGGGATATCAATGGCACAGGAAATTGATCTGCAAATCCGGTTCGAGGCAGAGGATCTTTATGTCGAGGCCAGGAAGCCCTACGAGCGGGTATCCGAGGCCACCGGCGTATCAGTATCCCAACTCAAGCGGTGGGCCCGGGAGGGTAGCTGGCGGGAAAAGCGTGTCGCGCATCTGGAGAACAAACGTTCCCTGAAGCAGCAGTTGGTCAAGCTGCGCGACACCATGCTTAAAAAAGCCGTGGATTCCAATGACCCCAATACGGCATACGCGGCACTGAAGATCGTCAAGCTCCAAATGGACAGCGACAAGGATCAATCGATGGAGGCGGTGGAAGTCGACCGGCCAAAACTTTTCCTGGAAGATATGGAATTCGTAGCGGAAACATTAAAGGAAATTGATCCCCAGGGACTGAAAGTCCTGCTTCAGAATTTTGACGTTATTGTTAATCGGTTCAAGGAACAACATGCGCAAGCGTCCTAAACTGACAGAACTGAGTTTTGACCGGTGGGCGGATGATCTGAAAGCCTGGATCGCCGAGTCCGTGTCTCCGTTCGAAAACGACACGCCGGAAAAGCAGAAACGACGGAAAGACCGCGCAGAGTATGATCTCCTTTACTTTTTCGAAACCTATCTGCCCCATTATTTCCCTTCCGAATTCGCCGAATGTCACAACGAATGGGGAGATCTGACCGAGGTCCGGGACGCCCTGGTGTTGTTGGGCGCCCCTCGCGAGCATGCCAAATCGACTTTTTTCACATTGGGGCTGCCGATCCACGACATCGCCTACCAGTTGCGCCGGTTCATTATGATCGTCTCGGACAGCAACGACCAGGCGTCCGGGTTCACGCTGCCGATCCGGTTGGAGCTCGAGGACAACCCTCGCCTTCGTCATGATTTCGGGGTTTTCTTCGGCCAGGTGTGGAAGAAAAACGATTTCACCACGGCCAACGGCGTCCGTGTACTGGCGAGGGGACGCGGGGAGAAGATTCGCGGGCTAAAGAACCGGCAGCACCGTCCTGACCGTGCCATTATCGATGATTTTGAAAATGACGAGAATGTAGAAAATCCAAAGCAGGTGGAAAAAGGGAGACGATGGCTGATCCGCGCCGTGATCGGCAGCATGGGAACGGGTTATACGGCGAACATGGTCGGGAACCTTTTTCATCCAAAGAGTGTCATTTCCCAACTCATCGCAGCCAAAGACGAGGATGGCAACAAGCTGTATGTTTCCAAGGTTTACGACTGCTGGCTCGATTACGGCAAGCCCACCCAGCGACCGTTGTGGCCGGCATTGTGGCCGGCCGAACGGTTGGAGAAAAAACAGCGACAGATGGGCACCGTGGACTTCAACGCAGAGATGCGGAATTTAACCGGCGCCGAAAACTCACCGTTTCCTGAGACATGGTTCAAATATTACGAGGTCGAAGAGATCGCCGGTATCGATCTGAGAACTGCCAGCTTTACCGATCCGAGCGCCAAGAGCGGTGAAAACAATGATTATAAGGCGTGCATCACTGTCGGACTCGACCGCACAGCAATGATATTTTACGTGCTTCATGCCTGGATCCGCCACGCCAGTCCATCCGAGATGTTTGCCGCCGCCTACCGTCAGCATGACGAGTACCACGGCCCGGTGGGTATCGAGGAGAACATGTTTCATGATTTCCTCCATGAGGCGATCCAAAATTATGCCAAGCGGGTCGGGCGCTATCTTCCTTGGCGACCGCAACTCCACAGCACCAACAAGGAAGCACGGATCATCGGAACGCTTTCTTACCTGGTAGAGTTCGGGAAACTTCGCTTTCGTCAAGGACATAGCGACCAAGACCGCCTGACAGAGCAACTGATTTACCTGCTGAATAAAAACGTCAATGATGATGGGCCGGACGGGCTGGAAGGAGCCGTTTCACTGTTGCAGCAAGGAGGCTCTTCTGTTGCCGATGCGCTTAAGAAACGCGGCGCGCGCGGTGTATTCGGCAAAATGATGCAAAGGATGGTGGCATGACTGACCTTGAACATCAGCTGGCCGCCTTCGAGGCCCGCAGCGGCCAACCGACTCACGCCCGCATGGATGTTTACGTCAATGCATTCTCCGGTTTCGGCGGTTCTCGCGATCCGTTGCAACGCACGCGTTTTACCGGCGGGCTGGTATTGTCACTGGCCGAGCTGGAAGAGATGTACCGCTTCTTCTGGCTGCCACGGCGGATCGTCAACGCCCTGCCTGAGGACGCATGCAGACAGCGTGTCCATCTTTCCATCGACGACCCTGATGAAGGCGCCCGGATCAACCGGCGCATGGAGGAACTGTCGGCATGGCCGATCCTGGAAGAGGCCCTGCGCCTGTCACGGCTTTACGGCGGATCGGTAATCCTTTTGGGGGCCACTGACGGGCAGCCGCCCGACCAGGAGCTTAACAACAAAGGCGTCAACCGCCTGGGCTCTTTGACCGTGCTGGACCGCTGGCAACTGACTCCGGCCGATCGTTACGACGATCCGCTGGCGCCGAATTTCTCAAAACCAAAAACCTACCGGCTGAACCCGGCCAATGCCGTGCCGGTCGCCTCCGGGGCCGTCATCCACGAATCGCGGCTGATCCGCTTTGACGGATCATGGCTGCCCGACCGATTGCGCATGCAGAACAACGGCTGGCACGATTCGGTATTCATCCCGATCAACGAGCAGTTAAAGCAGTTCGGTACCAGCATCCAGGCCGGGGCGGTTCTGTTCCAGGACTTTATCACCAAGACCTTGAAGATACCCAACCTGGCGGAGCTGATAGCCAATGGCGAGGAAGCCACGTTGCAGGCGCGCATCCAGTACGCGGTATCGAACATGTCTTCCCTGGGCGTTTCGCTGATCGGCCAGGATGAAGAGTTCGCCAAGGTGCAGACGCCCATCACCGGGCTGGTCGAGCTGCTGGACAAATACATGGACCTGGTGTCCGCAGCTGCGGACATTCCGAAAACCCGTCTTTTTGGTCAGCAGTTGGGTACCCTTTCCGGCGCGGATGAGACCACCCGCAATTACTACGACCGGGTCAAGGCCTTCCAGCAAAAACATTTGCGCGGACCGGTGACCCGGCTGATCGAGCTGCTGTCGGCCGAGAAGGGCGGCGACGGCGGGGACTGGTCGTTTGCCTTCGCGTCGCTGTGGCAGCCGACGGAAAAGGAGACCGCCGATACGCGAAAGACCGTGGCCGAGACCGATCAGGTGTATATCGCCAACCAGGTGATCACGCCCGAAGAGGTTGCCGTAAACCGCTTCGGACCGGACGGGTACAGCATGGAAACGGTCATCAACGTAGACAGCCGGGAGACGCCGGATCGTATTGCGCCTGAGGACCCGGGGGCCGACGAATGACGCCAACACAAAAACAGGCCGCCATACGGTCCCGGCGCAAGATGATGCAGCTTTCCGGCAAACGCATGCCCCGGAAGCGGCGACCACCCGTGCAGCTTCATCCGAGTGCCATCGAGCGGTCCTATACGGCCGCGATTCTGGGCGTGACGGCCCCGTTTTTTAACGAAGTCCGGGATCGCCTCATCCAGACACTGCCCGGCATCATCGCGACCCGTGACGTCGACCTGAGAGTAGACGGTCAATCTGTCCGCCATGACGTCGGGTACGCAGATCTGATCGGCGAGGTGTTCGACGGCATTCGCGTGAACGTGGCCCGAACGGTGACGGTTGCGGCTGTCAGCGGTGTTGCCACACAGTTCGCCGCGCGTACCGACGATTTCAACCGGGGCCAGGTGGATCGTCAGTTCACGTCGGTGTTGGGTATCCCCGTGCTGCGCCAGGAACGCTGGCTTATGCCCAAGCTGGAGGCGTTCGTGCTCGACAATGTCAGCTTCATTAAGGACATCACCGAAAAGGGCACCAAGGACCTGCAATCGTTGTTGATGCGACGCGTGGAGGCTGGCGACAGCCTGCGCACGATCGAAAAAGCGATCATGGAGAAGATGGAAGCCACCCGCCGCCGGGCCCGCTTCATTGCCCGCGACCAGGTGAGCAAGCTAAACGGCAAGTTGACCGAACTGCGCCAGACCGAGGCCGGGGTAGAGGCGTACGTCTGGCGTTCTACCAAAGACGGCGCGGACCGGCCGTCGCATCTGCACAACGACGGCAAGACTTTTCGATGGGACGATGCGCCGGACACCGGGCACCCGGGCGATGATTTTCAATGCCGGTGCACCGCTGAGCCGGTGTTGGAGATGTTTACCGAGTACGGGGCCAAGAAGGAGGCCGCATGAAAATCAATCGCACGTTCACCATCCGGTTGGACCGGCAAGGCCGGGGGGCTTTTGAGATCACTCCGGAGGGGTACCTGGTTTGCGAGGCGTTTGCCACGCGTACCGGCGTTTTCGATTACCACGATGACAACGGCAACCTGATTCGCGTGTTACGGCCGCCGGAAGAGGTTTTTTCCGATGAATCCCTGGCCAGCCTGGCCATGCAGCCGGTTACGTTTCTGCACCCGAATGAAGAGATCGTAACCACGGCGAATATCCGTGGCCTGCAGGTCGGTGTTACCGGAGAGAAGATCACCCACGACGATGAAGTGGTCAAATGCCGGGTAAAGATCACCGATCGCGCCATTATCGAATATGTCCAGGCCCTGCGTGCCCGGGGTGAGGGTGTTGAGTTGTCATGCGGGTACCGGGCGGATGAGGAGCCGATCTCCGGGGATCATCCCACGGAAGGGCACTACGACGCCGTGCAAAAGAACATCCGTTACAACCATTTGGCCATCGTGGCCAAAGGGCGTGCGGGTGAAAAAGTCAAACTGCAACTCGATCAAAAGGGAGGTTCTCACATGTTTACATTTATCCGAAACGCACTGAAACTCGACGGTTTTACGATGGACGCCATCGAAGCTGAGGTGCCCAACGAGGCCCAGGGCGTACTGTCCCGAATGTCGGCCAAATTGGATGAGGCGGTGGATGTGATCCAAATCCAGGCCGCCAAAATCGCAGGAATGGTGAAAAAAGGCGACGAGGCCCAGGCAAAGATCGACACCCTCACCGCAGACAACACAAAGATCAATTCCGACATGGCCGCGCTTTCCGACCCTTCCGGCGAGAAAATCCAGGCCATCATCGCCGAACGCAAGGCGCTGGAGGATGTGGCCGGCACGCTGGATATCAAGACCGACGGTCTTGCCGATAAGGCCTTGAAGGTGGCTGTGATCCAGAAACAGACACCGGATTTCAAGGCTGATGAAAAATCCGATGATTACATCAACGCCCGCTTCGATGCGGTTGTTGACCTGCTCGATGCGGCCCAAAAAGACGGCGCCGACCAGGGTCTGTCCCGGTTGATCGCCGATGCCAAACAGGCGGGCAGTAAACCCAAAACCGATCATCGGGGTGATTTCATCAAGAGATCACAAGCACTGGCCAACGGCGAGTCGGCCACCTAAATCCAATAACCAAAGATGACCAAGGAGAAAGATCATGCAGACTGAAGTCAGAGAGAATATGGCCGCCGGCCTGGCCGGGCAAATCGCCGATATCGGCCCGACCGATATCATGACCCACATTAACGAACACGGCGGGGTTATTCCCTTCGGTGCGTTCGTCACCAAAGGAAGCGGTGAGGGCCTCGCCGTCTTGCCCGACGCCACGGGTGAGGTAACCGGCCTGGCGGGCCTGGGCGTCACCGTGCGCAGCCACACCCAGCCCCAGGATGCAGGGTATGCCGATGAGGACGTAATGCCGGTGATGAAAAAAGGCCGGGTATGGGTGCCGGTAGAAGATGCCGTGGTGGCCGAGAGTGCCGCCTTCGTTCGGTTCGTAGCCGGTGAAGGCGAGGCGCTGGGAGCCTTTCGCTCCGATGCGGACGGCACCGACGCCGTGGCCCTGCCAAACGCCAAATTCGTCACCGACGCGGCTGCGGGGGAACTGGCGATGCTGGACTTGAACCTCACCTAAAAGCCGAAACTCAAAGAGGAGAAAAACTATGATTCGCATCGACGCTGTGAGAACCTTTCTCGACGCCATCGACCCGAACGCTGCGCTGTTCACGGCGCGACAGCTTGAGGCGGTGGAGGCAGAAATTTACCGCTTCAAGGAGCGGGAGCTCAAATATCGTTCGCTTATTCCGGTTTCCAATCGGGACAACCCCGGCGCGGAAACCATCA
>Ga0209633_10001370_pt1 | contig 25170 bp, 22 predicted proteins | sample Cruoilmetagenom1_FD_187290 | JGI IMG/M metagenome (GOLD analysis project Ga0209633, IMG submission 187290) | Oil polluted marine microbial communities from Coal Oil Point, Santa Barbara, California, USA - Sample 1 (SPAdes) (version 2) | ecosystem: Environmental > Aquatic > Marine > Oil seeps ...
CAGACTATCAAGCTGTAAAGTTCTAGATAAACATAGATATAAATCGAGAATACACGTACCAGGAAATAACAAAAAAATTGTTAGTAGAACTCATGATGCGAATACGTATTCAGAAGCAGTTGTGCAGGCCATTGATTTTGAAAATGAATTTACGTTAGATCTCAAATTAAATGGTAGATTTGACAAAGGAACCAAACGTTATTATCTTTTTGATTGCCAAATTCAGTATATCGACTTTTTACAAAACATTGGTGTTCCAGATCATCAAAAAGTGCAACGTTCTGAAAAGCATATTAAAGAAATTCAGAAAAGTCTGCTACTATTTAATGAAGCTTTAACCAATAACAAAGTCAATAAAAAAATGACAGTTATTGATAGAATTACAGATGACCATGTAGGTTTTTACCACACTTATTTGCTGAAAGAGAAAAAATACAGCAGTAAAACCTACAATAATAAAATTGCAGTACTTAGAAGCTTCTTTAAGTGGTGCATTGAAAAGTTTGATCTTAACATCTATAATCCTTTTGAAAAAGTAAGAGCAAGAGCTGTAGTTGTAAAAAAAGATACTATTACACAACAAGAATTTAAACAGCTACTGGAGATAATCTCACCAGAAAATGGTCATACAACTACAGGTATCACACAAGTAAAGGCAAGAAACAGATACAAACCATATCTTAAAGACGCTATTGAATTAGCCTTGCATACAGGAGGACGAAGAGAAGAGGTGGTAGATCTAACTTGGAATATGATAACCGAATCTAATGATGAACCTATTTATATTACCGTTAGAAATTTAAAAATAGAACGTCAAAAAGGAGAAGGCTTTAATGAAAACGTTGCCCCAAAAATTATCCCAATAACTAAAAGCTTGAAAAAACTATTGTACCGAATGGGATATGAAAACAAAAAAGGAAAGGACGAATACCTTATTTCACCTAATAGATCTAAAACTTCAACCTATGCGTTAATGGATAATCTATCAAAAGGCTTTTCTCATTTCTATAAGAAACTTGGAACTGGGAGAGATTTACAATTGAAGAGTTTAAGAAAAACATACCTCACATATCTATCTGCAGCATTAAGTGGAGATACAAAATTATTGTCTTCACACACAACAGATGAAGTGCTACAAAAACATTATATTGACGAAAAGATTGTAAGTAAAGCAGTTAAAGAACTGAACATTTTTAACTCTTAAAATTGACGAAAAGATACTTTTATTAGATACTTTTTAAAGAAATGAAGAAAGAACAAGCACCAACCCAAACCTCTCTAAATGCAAAAAGCACTGAAAATCAGTGCTTTTACCTAGTAGCGGGAACTGGACTCGAACCAGTGACCTTCGGGTTATGAGCCCGACGAGCTACCTACTGCTCTATCCCGCGATTTAAACAAAAAATGATTTTCTTAGCTTTTAACTTTCGGTTCATAATGCCGACTCAATCATTTTAGGAATGCAAATATACAACGCTTTTTAAATTTATCAAGCATTAAAACAAAAAAATAACGCTCAAAATTTGAGCGTTATTTATCTATATAATTAAAATTGAAATATATTAATCGTCTTCATCGTCAGAATCTAATGTTGCCAATGCTCCTTTTAAGTTGGCTTCGTCCAAATCGAAATCCACAATGTTAGGAAGAACCTCCTTTAAAACTGCATAGTTACCTTTAAAATTATTGTTGCTTAGTAATAAGGTTTTTAAACTTTTTAACTCGACTAATACACCTGGTAAGCTTCCATAAAATGCATTGTTAGATAATACTAACTCTTCTAATTGTTTTAATTGTCCTATTGACTTTGGAATTGTTCCCATTAAGTTATTATCAAAAACACTTAATACCTTTAATGATGTTAAATTAGATATACTTAATGGTAACTTACCCATCAATTGATTACTACTTAATATTAAATTTTCTAAGCTGGTTAAGTTCCCAATTGACGATGGAATCTCTCCAAAAAATTCATTATTAAATAATTCTAAAGATTTTAAATTAGTTAAAGCCCCAATATTTTGAGGTATTGCACCGCTGAAGCTATTTGAGAATAATTTTAATTCTTCTAAGCTGGTCATACTTACAATAGTCTTTGGTAATTCGCCTTCCAACTTATTGAATGATAAATTAAGAACTTTTAAGTGTATTAAATTTGATATTGATTCAGGAAGATTCCCCTTTAAGCTATTAAAACTTAAATTTATTGCAACGACGTTATTACCGTCTAGCGTAAGTCCATGCCATTTTGAAATAGGTTCTTCTATATCCCAAGAATGATTCCAAGCGTCTCCATTGGTTGCGTTGTATAAATCTATAAGTGCAGTCTTTTGGTCTTGAGAAACTTCTGCAAAAGAAAATATTGAGATTAAGCAGAATAGTAGTGTTATTTTTAGTGTCTTCATAATGATAGATTTTTGTGGAGGGACACAATAACACTACGAATATAGAGGAAATTTCACTTAACGGCAAGTTTTTTCGATGAAATGCACACTTTACCTAAAGCTAAAATCATAATTTTAAAACAATTACGCTACTGTTCAATATTTTCAGCCTGAAAACTAATAATTTCTTGATGTTCTACATGCATAGTTAATTGAATAGGATTGCAACAAATCTCGCAATCTTCAATATAACTTTGATGCGCTTGAGAGATATCAATTAGCATAGAAATCTGTTCCCAGCAATAAGGACATTGAAAGAAATGCTCATTCATTTTAAACGAGTAAATCTAACTGTTCTTGAACGTTTTCCCAATCTAACATTAATTGCTCTAGTGATTTTTTCTTCTTCTGATAAGCATCAAAAAACTTAGGATCTGAAGCCGTTTTATCATAATCTGTTGCTAGCTTTACATCATCAGATTTTATATCTTTTTCTAGCTGATTAATATTAGATTCAATATTACTCAACTTATTATTCAAAGATTTTAATTTCTTTTGATCTTCGTAACTCTGTTTATTACTTTCTTTAGGTTTGTTGGCAATAACAGTGCGTTTTTCAGCTTCTCTTAAATTTTCAAGGTTTCGTTGCTCTAAATAAAAATCGATATCTCCTAAGTATTCTCTGATATTCTGATCCTTAAATTCGTAAACCGTATCTGTTAAGCCTTGAAGAAAATCTCTATCGTGAGACACTAAAATTAAGGTGCCTTCAAACTTCTTTAAAGCTTCTTTTAAAACGTTTTTCGATTTTATATCTAAGTGGTTGGTTGGCTCATCCATTATAAGAACGTTCAATGGTTGTAATAATAACTTAGCCAATGCCAAACGATTTCGCTCTCCACCAGAAAGTACTCTTACATACTTTTCGGCTTCGTCTCCTCTAAACAAAAATGACCCTAAAATATCACGAACTTTACTTCTATTTGTTTCATTTGCAGCATCAATCATAGTATCTAAAACAGTTTTGCTTCCGTCTAAATATTCTGCTTGATTCTGAGCGAAATAACCAATCTGCACGTTGTGCCCCAAATTTAGCTTTCCTTCATGTTCAATCTCTCCAACAATAATTTTGGCTAAGGTCGATTTTCCTTGACCATTCTGACCAACAAAAGCGGTTTTAATATCTCTAGGAACAGATAAATTTACATTATGCAACACTTGTAAATCTCCATAACTTTTAGATACATTTTCTATATCTACAACCACTTTCCCTGGTGTAATTGATACTGGAAAACTTAGAGACATTACACTATTGTCGTCTTCATCAATTTCAATTCTATCAATCTTATCTAATTTTTTAATTAGCGATTGTGCCATAGTAGCTTTTGATGCTTTAGCCCTAAATTTTTCAATGAGTTTTTCTGTTTGTTGAATCTGCTTTTCTTGATTTTTTTGAGCAGCCAACTGCTGAATCTTCATTTCCTTACGTAACTCCAAGAATTGCGTATAAGGTTTATTATAATCGTAGATTCTACCTAACGAAATTTCTATAGTACGATTGGTTACATTATCTAAAAACATCTTATCGTGAGATACAATGACGACTGCGCCACTATACCCTTTTAAAAAATTTTCTAACCAAATAATAGATTCAATATCTAAGTGATTGGTTGGCTCATCTAAGAGCAACAAATCATTATTTTGAAGTAAAAGCTTTGCCAATTCTATTCGCATTCTCCAACCTCCTGAAAAAGTATCGGTTAGCTTATCAAAATCTTCGCGTTTAAAACCTAAACCTTGAAGAATTTTCTCAGTTTCACCTTGGTAATTGTAACCTCCTAATATTTCGTATTGATGCTGAATCTCATTCAAATCAATCATTAATTGATTATAAGATTCGCTTTCATAATCTGTACGCTCTGCCAACTGAATATTAATCTCCTCGAGCTTTGCTTCGCATTCTTTTATTTCTTTGAAAGCTTCGTAAGATTCTTCTAATACAGTTTTACCAAAATCGAAATCAATATCTTGTTTTAAGAAACCAATTCTCATGTCTTTATCAGCAGCAATTTGTCCTGTATCTTGTTCTTGCTCTTTAGACAAAATTCTGAGCATTGTAGATTTCCCTGCTCCATTTTTACCAATTAAACCAATGCGATCACCAAGACCTAGTTTAAAAGTAATTTCTTCAAAAAGGTATTCTCCTTGAAATGATATGGATAGATTATGAATATTTAGCATAAGTTATTTTGAATATTACAATTGCGATAAAAGTTACAATTGCCACAATACGCGAGCTTTAAAAATTTATCTTTGTATTGTCTTAAAAAACGCAAAAGTAAAGGTTTTTAGTTATGATTAGAAAAGGAATGAAACTTTATAGTATTCTTTTTGGTGTATGTCCCAAATGCCACCAAGAATCTATGTATGTGAATAAAAACCCTTATGTACTTTCTGAGGTTATAAAAATGCAAGAACGTTGCTCATATTGTAAAACTAAATACCAAATTGAACTTTCTTTTTTCTATGGTTCTATGTATGTAAGCTATGGTGTTGGAATTGCGTTTGCAGTAACTGCTTTTATTATTAGCCTTTTATGAGTTATGATAAAACGCTCCCAAAGAAATGATTTATTTGTTCTCGCGAAGCCGCTAAGACGCAAAGACTCGAACTGAAAACTCTAAACTCTGAACTAAAAAAATCTATTAACATTAATTTCAGAATCTAAAACTTCATCATTTTCAATAAAATTGAAGAGTTCTTTTGCTACATAAGGTGCTATCATCACTCCTCTTGTACCAAGACCATTTAAAACATATAAGTTTTTAATTTCTGAATGTCTGCCTACCAAAGGTCTTCTATCCTTAACTGTAGGTCTTACACCTGCAACATGATTTTCAACCTCAAAATCACATGTTATAAAGGTTTTTACTTTTGATAGTAATTCTTCTTTTGCTGATTCTGTTGGTGTATTAGTTTTATCCTCATTATCATAGGTTGCACCAACATTATATAAATCATCTCCTAAAGGAATAACAAATACCGAAGATTTTATGGCATAATCAATTTTCAATTCAGGTGCTTTTATGGTTAAAATTTCACCTTTTGATCCTGTAAGTGGAATCTTTTTAAAATATGGATTTTGCTTTACTCCAAAACCTTCAGCAAACACGATTTGTGAAGCATTCCAATTTTTATATTGAATTGAATTAGCTTTAAATTGAATTTTATTATGTAGAAATGTGGATTCCTCTATACTATCATTTTGTTTTAAAAAGTCTTTATAACCCAAAATCAGTGTTTCTGTATCTATACGTCCTGCATGTAATACTTCACCAAATCCAAAAGGTACATCAATCTCTGAGTTTGTATTTTTAACCAATTGAGTTGAGAGAAATGTTTCAAGACTTGGTTTATCTGATGCTGTAAACCACTTATTCTGTTCTTGTATAGAAGTGAAACGCCTTAAAATTCTGAGTTTATAATCTATTTTAATAGTTAAGTCTTTTTCTAACTTAGCATATAAAGGCATAGCAAGTTCTAATTGTTCTTTAGCCTTCCAGACTTCCGTAAAACGTTTTAAGATTACTGGATTATACAATCCTGCTGCAACTAAAGACGATTTCTGAGAACTATCGTCAAATACCACAAACGTTTTGTTATGTGCTCTTAATTGCTCACAAAATGCAATGCTTGCTAAGCCACAACCTACTATGATGTAATCTACTTGTTTCACATTTGCGAAAATATCAAAAAGATTCCTGCCTGTGCAAGAATGATAAACAAAAAACGCCCACTTAAAAAGTGAGCGTTTATATATTTTATGTTAATAAGCTAACTAGTAGCTCCACATATCTTGTTCAAAGTTTCTAATTTTGTCTTTGATACGTTCTGATTCTAAAAGCTGCATTAATGCATTTTCTGCAACATATTCCTTTACTTCTCTGTCACCATAAACATTTTCTTCTTTGTAGATAATTCCACTAAAGCGTCTGCTATTTAACAGGTGGTCAAAAGATAAAGGCACTGCACTATTCTTATTATTAAAGGCTTTAGCCTCATGAAGAATATCTCTTAATTCAGGAAAAAATACCCAAAATAAACCGATTGGTTCTTTATTAGCTTCATCATCAGAATCAATAAAATTCACATCTGGTGCTGCTGGTGCAATACCTAAGATACGATACTTTAATTCTCCTTGACGTTTATCAAAATACCATAATCCTTTTACTAAATAAGAATTGATATCTGCTGCTCCTATTTCACGACGAATTACAAACTCTTCAGGAACTTTAGACGTATCAGAAACTCCATTCTGATTCATCCATTCAATTCCTTCATCTTGTATCTCTTCTGTTTTTAAAGAAGGTGCAAGATCTTCCATAGTACGCTCTTCCGTAAAATAAGAATCTGCATATACTTTTGGTATTGTACCATCGTTGATATTCTGCATTAGAGTCATGTATAACGACTTTCTATCATCTCCTAAATTATCTTCAATTGGAAAATATAAAGGGAAGTTAGCACGTTCGTCTAAGACAATCTTTTCCCAAGTCATTTTAGAAAATAAGATATCTCTATCACCAACATATCCGTATTCTAAAGGCTTGTCGTTATCTAGAAGTAACTGTGCTTCAGTTTTCATACCAATTTCTTCTGGTATTTTAGCATTTAGGACATTAGCTTGTGCAAACATAGTGTTTGCGGCTAAAACTCCTATTCCTATACATAAAAAGCTTTTTAAATTCATCTTATTTTTTTATTACAATTTGGGATTCTCTTATGATGATAACGTTAATTATCACAATTAATTATCTATTAGTTGGTAACCTCAATTGCTACAGGTGACACACCTTTTAATCTGTATGAGGCATTACCTTTTATTTTAGCCTGAATACCAAATATCGTAACCACATCTCCTTTACGAGCTCTACCAATTGCTGATTTTGCTTGGCTATTCATTTTAGTACCAGAAACTAAAACTGTAGGTTGTCCAGGTACTTTTATTTTAAATGATGTTACGTTAATTGGTAAATCGAATACAAAGTCTTCTAATTTAGCACCAACAGTACCTATTTCTAAATTACGCTTAGGTAATTTTGCAATACCATCTTTACCAGATATTGTACCAGTAGGCTTTGGGATATCTTTAATTCTAAACGTTTGCTGGTCACTTGCTCTAGAACCATCGTCTAAAGTCGCAGAAACGTTAATTGTTACCTCTCTACCTGTACCTGGATTCATAACATATTTACCAACACCTGAAGCCTTAGATAAACCTGATCCACTTGCAGATACTTTATTATCTGATACACCAGCAAATGAAATTGTCATTGGGTTAGCAACACCACGATAAACAACGTTCATCTTATCTGCAGATATTGTTGCAGAATTTGGTCTTGGTACAACAACATAATTACCTACGATAGGAATCTCAAGAGGCTTTCCATCTTCTAAAAATGTAAAAGTTCCATTTATTTGTTGCTCACCTACATTACCAACCGTAAAGTCTAATTTCGCTGCTCCTACAGAATCAATTGCTTTAGAAAGATCAATCTCTTGTCCTTGTACTGTTAATTTTGTTGGAGTTACATTAGCATATTTACCTAACACTACTTTACCTTGAAATTTCTCTCCTGCAAAGAATGCTGATTTATCTGCTAAAACTATAGCTTGGTATTTTTTTAATGAAACTGCTTCAGTTAACGTGTTTCCTAAAAATAAGTTAAACATATTTGCTTCTGTTACCTTAACATCGTTCTGCATTGCAGTTAACTTTGTATAAGATGCAATCGCAGGAAAACCTTTGAAATGATAATCTAACCATCCCATTTTCTTTCCTTTAGAATCTTCAGTTTCAGCCGTATCAAAAAGCTTATCGAATGTTTCGTTCGCTTTTTTATATTTTACATCAGTACCTAAAACAGCTTTAATATCTGCTTTGTACTTACCTATTTCAGCCATTACAGCATCTCCTGCTTTTGTTAAGCGATCTCCAGTAAACCATTTTTCATCAAGGATGTCTGTTTTATCCATAGCTTCAAATGGTAATTTACCAGTTTCAGGGACTATTGCATATTCTCCAGATTTCAATAAATCAACTTTCAAAGTTTCAATATATTTGAAAAACTTCTCAGAAATAATACTTACTTCTTTAGCTTTATTTGCTGGTACAGCAAACTCTTCTGGCTTTTCTTCTCCTTTAGTTTCTAAATCCGCTAATAATGCTTCATTTCTTTCTGTAGTTGCAACATTTGCATCCGCAAATTTTGCTTCCATTAATCCGAAAGCGGATAATACTTCTTTTGACATATTCATCGCCATCATAGCAATAAATACCAAGTACATTAAGTTAATCATTTTCTGCCTTGCAGATAATTTTCCTCCTGCCATTGTAATTAGTTTTTAAATGTTAATTAATTAATCTCGATTATAAAAACCAATTAGTTTTTGTTCATTGCAGATAACATACCACCATAAACACCATTCAATGATGAAAGGTTAGATGCTAAGGATTGCATTTGCTCTTTTAATTTAGTAGCATTCTCTACAGCTTCTTCATTAATTGCTGCTTGACGATTTGCACTATCCATTTGAACTTTGTACAAGCTATTTAATGATTCCATTTGCGCTGCTGCTAATGACATTTCTTCGCTGTATTTCTTTTGTGCTTGCATAGAATCTATCGTTGGAGAAATTCCTTTTGCAGCACCTTCAAAATTTTTAATACTATCACCTAAACTTGCCATAAGCGCACCATCAATTTTTGCGTCTTTTAATAAATTATCTAATTTTTTAGATAATATACCTTCAGCGTCTTTAGGTGCTTCAACTTTCTTTTTACCTAAGGTTTGACCACCAGCTAATTCTGGATATACTAACGACCAATCTAAATCTCCACCTTGCTTTTCAAAAGCAGATAAAGTAAATACAAGAGCTTCAACAATCATACCTATAGTAAGAATTAGGGATCCATAAGGCCAGTGTTGAATTTTGAATAATGCTCCAACAATTACAATTGCAGCTCCTAGTCCATAGACCATATTCATTGTTGATAATTTCTTTTGTGCCATGATTTTAAATTTTAGTTTTTCAAATGAGCGTTGGTTAAGTTAAGCTCAATCTGGATTAATATTTAGTTTAAGTTAAGTTTAATAATTAGTTTGTAGCTGTATTTTTAGTCACTTCAGTTCCCATATAATCTTGAACTGTTCTAAACCCAATATAGCTTCTTGCAGAATCTGCATATTCATAATCTCTAGAACTTACTTGCAAGAAATAAGCAACATCTTTCCAAGAACCACCTCTAACAACTTTACGTGCATTGTTAGGATCATTTACATTTGGATTGATTGATGAAGCGTATTCATAAGATGCAGGATCGTAAGAACCGTTTACCCATTCTGAAACATTACCTGCCATATTATACAAGTTAAAATCATTAGGGTCATAAGCATCTGCTTCTACAGTATATAATGCTTGATCTGCTGCGTAATCTCCACGTAATGGTTTAAAGTTAGCCATAAAACAACCTCTGTCGTTTTTAGTGTAAGGTCCACCCCAAGGATATGATGCTCCTTGCAAACCACCTCGTGCTGCATATTCCCACTCTGCTTCAGATGGTAATCTGTAAGAGTTTACAGCATGTCTTCCTCTTTTCTTTCTATCTGCATTGTGATACAAAGTTCTCCATTGACAGAAGGCTTGAGCTTGTTTCCAAGATACACCAACTACAGGGTAAGCTCCATAAGCATCATGCCAGAAATAATCGTTATGCATTGGCTCATTATAAGAGTATGCAAAATCTCTAATCCAAGCGGTTGTGTCTGGATATACTTCAACTTCTTGTTGAATTATAACTTCTGAACGCTTTAAACCTCTATTCTTAGCAGCTTTTGCGATATCCATATACGTATATTGAAATTTGAATTGCTTCACATCCCATGTACGTTGACCGTTATAAGATTCTTCTAATGGTAAATACATACCATCCATCACTTCTGCGTATAGCTCATCTGGATAATCATCTGTATCGAAATGTAAATCTACATCGCGATTAATTTTTCTTTGCTCATTACCATAGGTATTGACCATATAACTCTCATAAGCATTGAGTTCTTCCGGGTTTGAGTCTTGATATGCAAACTCACCAATATCACCACTACCAGCAGTTTTACCTTCTAAGTCAGCCATTTCTGCTAACTTTAATCTTAGGGTAGAATCTCTTACCCATTCAACAAATTGGCGATACTCGCTATTTGTAATTTCTGTTTCGTCCATATAGAATGCACGAACTGTTGCTGTTCTTGTTGGTGCATCTTGCACACCAGCTAAATCATCATCGGATTTACCCATAATAAAAGCTCCGCCTGGAACAAGCGTCATTCCATAGGGCTTTTCTGGATGCCACGCTTTACCTTTAACACCGACTAATTGTCCTCGATCTCCAGAATTACAACTGGCTACCAAAACTAGTACTGCGGTTAGTAAAATAAACTTCTTAATATTCATAGTAACTCTAGGTTAAATTAGTCCTTATTATTTTTGAGGTCGTAAACATATTTATATAATTCCGAATAAACAACTTTTTTTTCATTTTTTTCGCATTTCACCCTAAAAATAAGCATTTCATCGATTAAGAAAGCATTAAAAATCGATTAAGTGCGCAATTTAGAAGCTATTCTTCCTATAAGCTTTATACCAACGTTCAGGTATTTCACCTTGAGTTGCGTGCACATAATCGGAATGCATACATGGTAATAACGTATGCTTTTTTAATTTATTATTAACATTTGGTAAAAACGGAATTTCAATCCACCAACGTCCTGTCTTTAAACTTTTGTAAAAAATTAATTCGTCGTCCTCTACCAAAACATTATATTTTTGATATTGGTTTTCGTTATTAAACTCGTCATCTTTAACTCTACAATTGACTCCTTCTACAAAATACCATATCATCTGTGCAACAAGCATAGATGTTGCATTATCGTTTTTAGATCCATAATATTCATAAATACCAAAAGACGACACCTTATTACTTATACCAGCATATCTACTAATAGCACAAATCTCTTTTCCTGAAAAACCATTAGGAGAATACTTTTGATTATCGCTTACTTCTGATGCTCTAACCGATTTAAGATCTACTGACACAATATGCGCATCTCGCATTAAAGGTTCGACTTTATTAATGTCCCCAGAAATCTCACCTAAACGATAGGCTTCAAAATACAACTTTTCTATGAGATCTATTTCTTCTTGAGAGTTAAAATATGTTTGGTAACCTATTGTAGAATAGTTAAATAGATTATATGGTTCTTCTACAATGACCTTTCCTACATAACTATTGTTCTTTATAGGAAGGTTAGCATCTCCTAAATCAAAATTAGTATCTACGCTTACAATATTTACCATTGGCAACAATGAATCGTAAGCTCGATAGTTAGCGTAAGTTAAATCTTGACTTCCACCTAATACTATAGGAATAATGTTTTTTTCTACTAAAACTGATATAGCAGTACGAATAGCAAAATAAGTGTCTTCTACAGTTTCTCCTGGTTCAATGTCTCCAAGATCTGCAAGTATTGTATGCCAATTACCAGGAAATAAAGTATAAAGTGTTTTACGGATAGAATCAAAATTTACGGTAGCTCCTATATAATTAACGTCGTTTCTGTTTTCTTGAACTCCAATAATAGCCATCTGCACATCTTCCAAATCTGGAATTCCGTTCTGGCGTGAATGAATTTTAATTTTTTTTCCTAGCGCTTGTGGCGCTATTAGTTCGTTATGAGCTAAAACCGCATCTGATACAGGCGTGAGGAAATTAAAATTCATAGTATAATATTACTTTTTAGTCGTCGCTTTCTTTTTGGTTACCGTTTTCTTAGTCGCTTTCTTTTTAGTAGCCTTCTTCTTTTTAGGTGCGTTTTTCTCTAATATTGCTTGTGCTTTCTCTAAAGTCATTTTACTAACATCAACTGTTTTGGCTAACTCTACTTTTTGTTTACCCTTAATAATGTTGTGTCTTCCCCATCTTGCTTTCTCTACTCTAACTCCTTCATCTTCCCAGTTATGGATGACTTTATCTATTTCTTTCTGAATTTTTTCTTCAATCAGAGTTACGATATCTTCATCAGACAAATTATCCCAATCGTATTTTTTATTCACATTGATAAACAAATTGTTCCACTTTATAAATGGTCCAAAACGCCCTTTACCTTTAGTTACTTCAATATCTTTATACATATATATAGGAGCGTCTGCTAATTCTTTCTCCTTAATATATATTAAAGCTTCCTCTAACTCAACACTTAATGGATCTACACCTTTTGGTAATGAAACGAATTTTTTTCCAAACTTAACATAAGGTCCAAATCGTCCATTATTAACTTCAACTTCTTCGTCTTTATAATGACCTAATGCTTTTGGAAGCTTAAATAAATCCATTGCTTCTTCAAAAGTTATAGAACTTAATTGTTGGTCTGGAGATAAACTTGCAAACTGAGGTTTTTCCTCATCGTCAGGCTTCCCTAATTGTACTAGAGGTCCAAATTTGCCTAAACGCACTAAAACTGGTCGCCCTGTTTTTGGATCTGTACCCAAAATACGCTCTCCAGATTCACGCTCTGCATTTTCCTGAACATCTTCAACCTGTGGATGAAACCCTTTATAAAAGTCTTTCATCATTTCTCGCCAATCTTGCTTTCCTTCTGCAATATCATCAAAACGATCCTCTACTTTAGCTGTGAAATTATAATCTAAAATACTTTCAAAATGCTTGACTAAAAACTCAGTAACAATTATACCAATGTCAGTTGGCACTAATTTCCCTTTATTTGAACCCGTTTGTTCTGAAAGGGCGTTATCTTTTATGTTTTGACCTTCTAATACTAATTGTTTATAATTTCTTTCATCACCTTCATTAGTTCCTTTTTCTACATAGTTTCTATTCTGAATAGTAGAAATTGTTGGCGCATACGTTGACGGACGACCAATACCTAACTCTTCTAATCGCTTAACCAAAGAAGCTTCGGTAAATCTTGCTGGTGGTCTGGTAAAGCGTTGTGTTGCTGTAATGTATTTATTATGAAGTGCTTCACCAATTTTTAAATCTGGTAAAATTCCTTCCTGTTCTGCATCTTCATCATCAGTTCCTTCTAAATAGACTTTAAGAAATCCTTCAAAAGTTATGATTTCGCCATTAGCTGTAAACTGTTCGCTAATTTTATTAGAACTATTAATTTGAACTTTAAGATTTGTACGTTCTAATTTTGCATCACTCATTTGAGACGCAATAGCACGTTTCCAAATTAAATCATATAATCTAGCTTGATCGCGTTCTGCATTAACGTTATGGTTAGCAAAATCTGTTGGTCTAATAGCTTCGTGAGCTTCTTGCGCTCCTTTAGATTTACCTTTATAATTTTTTGGATTACTATATTCAGATCCATAAGCTGTAGTGATTTCGTTTTCAGCTCCTTTTTTAGCTTCGTTAGATAGATTAACACTATCCGTTCTCATATAAGTAATAAAACCTGCTTCGTATAAACGTTGTGCATTTTGCATCGTTCTACTTACTGAAAATCCTAATTTACGTGATGCTTCTTGCTGAAGTGTTGACGTTGTAAATGGTGCAGCCGGAGATTTTTTTGCTGGTTTTTTTTGTAAATCTGAAACCTCATACGATGCTCCTATATTATCTTTTAGAAATTTTAAAGCTTCTTTTTCAGAATTAAAATTCTTTGGCAATTTTGCTTTGAATGAACTTCCTCCTTCAGTAGTAAATTCTGCATCAACTCTATAAGATGCTTTTGCTTCAAAGGCTTGCACATCGCGTTCGCGTTCTACAATTAAACGTACTGAAACAGATTGAACTCTACCAGCAGACAAACCTCCTTTTACTTTTCTCCATAATACAGGAGACAATTCGTAACCTACAATACGATCTAAAACACGTCTTGCTTGTTGTGCATCTACTAAGTTATAATCTATGCTTCTAGGATTTTCAATTGCTTTTTGTATCGCGCTTTTTGTAATCTCGTGGAATACAATTCGCTTTGTCTTTTCTTTATCTAGTTTTAATGTTTCTACTAAATGCCAAGCAATTGCTTCACCCTCTCGATCCTCATCACTTGCTAACCAAACTACATCTGCTTTCTTTGCTAAATCTTTAAGTTTTTTAACGACATCTTTCTTGTCTTTAGAAACTTGATATTTAGGCATAAAGTCTCCTTCTACATCCACACCTAATTCTTTAGAAGGCAAATCAGAAATGTGCCCAAAACTGGACTCTACTTTATAATCTTTTCCTAAAAATTTCTCTATGGTTTTAGCCTTTGCAGGTGACTCAACAATTACTAGATTCTTCGACATTCTTAAAATTTTGCGTTTACAAATGTATATGAAAATTAAGTTACAATCCTAATTTGGTCGTAAATACCATACATTTTATCGTATTTAAAGCGCTATAAAAAACAGAAAAAGCCTTACGAGTTGTAAGGCTTCTACTGTTTATAAAAAATTATAAGTCTAATTAATAAGTATATAATACTGGCTCCGCTAAACCTTCAATGTTTAGTAATACTTCATTTGCACCTTCAACTCTAAGTAGAATTAAGTCGAAAGCTTCTTCTTTACTAAACACAGCTAAACAAGCTTCATTATTATATAGTGTTAATTTTAAATAACGTTGATTTGGTGATGACTCTGCAACATTTTCAGAATCTATCAACGTCATAACCCAAGTGCTTGCATCGCAACCACTATCCGCAATATTAAGGATTATGCAATCGTTATTAATAGTCGCATTTTCAATAGCGTGCGCATCGGCTTCTTCGTAAATTGCATTATCAATAACTACTTCTAAGCCACAAGGCTCTAGTACAACATCATCTTCATCGCATTGCATATTCATTAACAATATACTAAACAATGAAAGCACTAAAATTTTTCTAAATTTCATGTTTTTACAATTTATCGTTTATTATAAAGATGTAAAATTTCTAAAAGGTTGCACTAAAACGCTGATAATTTTTCAATACGTTTCATTTGATCGCTTTCATCATCAAAACCAACGACTTCCTTATATATAAAGTATGGTGGCAAGTAGCTAAAGGATGCCGTTACGTAAACTCCGAATCCACACATTAAAAAACCGACAATCATCGCTAAAAATCCCGAAACAAACATAAGACCAAAAGAAATAAACCATTTTTTGTTACCAATCTCAAAAGCCAATTTAATAATTTCAGAAACCGATAAATCTGGATTAAAAGCATAAACCACAACTATAAATGATAGTGGAACTATGACGTAAAAAATTGGAAAAACACATAGCATTGCAGCCAAAACAGAAATACCTGCAAAAGCAAGACCTAATTTAATCGTCTTACCTAAATATGGCTTTTTAAAGAAATAAAAATAATCTTCTTTACCCATTTGCTCTAAATCTTTAAGCTTACAAATTCTATAAAAAGCAGCTTTTAGACCTAATCCTATGGTACTCATAGCAATAATCATAAAAACATAAATCAATGCCATAACGATAAAGAAAACAGGGCTAATATCTGGTTGCGCATAAGGATCGTATGAGTCATAAGATCCTGAGTTAAGATCCATAAAGCCCATAAAAATAAGTGGTATATAGATAATCATTACAAATGGTATTGCCAACACCATGTTAAGCAATAACGTTACTAATCCTTACACCCAAACTTTCTTAAACAATTCTATAGATTGATTAAAAATTGTCCCAAAATCTAATGCTTTTGAATTTTGAATTCGACGTTGTATTTCTGTAATGTTCATTTTTTAATATTTTGGTTAGTAATTAAGATGTACTTCAAAATAACTCATTTTTTTGCAGATATTCAAGAAAAAGCGTATTCTAATATATTTAAAACTACATCTTATTTCCTCTAGATTCACTTAATAAATAATTCTATACAAAACTTTACGATTTATATAGAAACAAACCTTAACTAAATTATAACTGCCACTTTGTCACAATCTCTAAAATAATATTATCTTTGCATGCTTATTGAGAATTTCAAATTTTTATAAAAAGGCTATCTTTTTATAATTTAAGAGATTCCCGTTTTCACGGGAAATACTATGGAGAAAATTATAGACGAAAAAAAACAAGGAGAAACCTTAACTTTAGATAAAAAGGAAGGCAACCAACGCAAACTATTTATAGAAAGTTATGGTTGTGCTATGAATTTTAGTGATAGTGAAATTGTCGCTTCCATTCTTTCCGAACAAGGTTTTAACACCACACAAACTCTTGAAGAAGCAGATCTTGTTTTGGTAAACACCTGTTCTATACGTGATAAAGCAGAACAAACCGTTAGAAAACGATTGCAAAAGTACAATGCCGTAAAAAGTATTAACCCAAAAATGAAAGTTGGCGTTTTAGGTTGTATGGCAGAACGTTTAAAAACGAAATTTTTAGAAGAAGAAAAAATTGTAGATTTAGTTGTAGGTCCTGATGCTTACAAAGATTTACCTAATCTCCTTGCCGAAGTTGATGAAGGTAGAGATGCAATAAACGTTATACTTTCTAAAGAAGAAACCTATGGAGATATTTCTCCTGTACGTTTAAATAGTAATGGAGTTACTGCTTTTGTTTCTATTACGCGTGGTTGTGATAATATGTGCACCTTCTGCGTAGTTCCTTTTACGAGAGGACGAGAACGCAGTAGAGATCCGCAAAGTATTATTGAAGAAGTAAATGATTTATGGTCTAAAGGGTTTAAAGAAATTACACTTTTAGGGCAGAATGTAGATAGTTACTTATGGTATGGAGGTGGTTTGAAGAAGGATTTTGATAATGCTTCTGATTTTCAAAAAGCAACAGCAGTAAATTTTGCCAATCTTTTAGAGTTATGTGCGAAAGCACAACCAAAAATGCGTATTCGTTTTTCGACATCTAATCCACAAGATTTTACAATGGATGTTATTGAAACTATGGCGAAATACGATAATATCTGTAAACACATTCATTTACCAGTTCAAAGCGGAAGTGATCGTATTTTGAAAGAAATGAATCGTTTACACACACGACAAGAGTATTTTGAACTTGTTGATAATATTAGACGTATAATTCCGGAATGCTCTATAAGTGTAGATTTAATTTCTGGTTTTCCAACAGAAACGGAAGAAGATCATCAAGACACATTGAGTTTAATGGACTATGTAAAATACAACTTCGGTTATATGTTTACGTATTCTGAAAGACCTGGAACATTAGCTGGTCGTAAAATGGAAGATGATGTACCAGAAGCGGTTAAAAAACGTCGTCTAAGTGAAATTATACAATTAGAACGAAAGTATAGCGAAATAAGCACACGTGAAAACCTCAATAAAACCGTTGAGATTTTAATAGAAAAAGCGTCTAAAAAATCTGACGAGCAATGGTCTGGAAGAACGTCTGATAACACAGTTGCAGTTTTTCCAAAAGAACATTATAAGATTGGAGATTTAGTTAATGTGCATATTACAGATTGCACAAGCGCAACACTTATTGGTAAAGCTGTGGACTATTCAAAACATAATTAATAAAAACAAAATTCTCGTTTTCATGGGAATAAAAATTAAATTTTATATGAAAAAATTAGCCTTATTATTGTTAACCTTAACTTTAGTAACCTCATGTAATGTTGAACCTATAGATCCTGCTTATACCCAAGAAGGAGGTGATAATGGAGGAGGCGATAATGGTGGTGGAGACCAAGGAGGAGGAACTTTTGCAATGTCCAGTTATAAGTATAACAAAGCTGTAGACACTGGAGCCGGAATTTCTACAATTGATACGGATTTCAATATTAACGCATCTGGTAAAATTAGCTCGCAAAATACAAGGTTTGAACTTTTTGGAACAATAGTAGACGGAACAGCTTCCGTAGTAAGAGATAGTAATGGACAAATTATTGAAACCTCTGTTTCTGGCGCTTCTGGAGTTCTTAGCACAACATCAGTCCAATACAGTGGCAATAATATTGTACAGATTAGTTTTGTTGATACACAATTCGCTGAAGCAAATTACACCTACAATATAGAACATAATGGTAATATTTCTACAAGAACTGAAGTTGGCTCTACAGAATCTATGATTTACACTTTTGATAACGACAATAAACTTATCGAAAGAGAGACTTTAAATAATGGAAATTCAATTCGAATTGAAAACCACACTTATGATTCAAATAACAATCTGGTATCGTCCGTAATGACAGGTAATGGAGCAAGAACGTTTACTTATATTTATGACGATAAAACAAATCCATTAAAACCGCTTTTTCAAGATTTTTATAAGTATCAATTATTTGACGATAATTATGACGATCAATTTGAACATTGGCTAGCAATAACAGGAAGCTCAAACAATATGACTAGCACAACAACTCCAGAAGGTTCTTCTAATTTAGAAATAACATACGATTCTGAAGATAGAATTAGTACTCGTAATGGCAATATTAATTCAGCTTTATTAAATGCAGGAAGTGGAGACATTACAACTGAAGAAATCTTCAATTATGCCAATTAATACATTTAAAATCAATGCCATGCTGAATGTCATATACTAACTAATTTCAATAATTAAAAAGATTCCTGCCTTCGCAGGAAATACTATGGAATCAATACAAGCTATAAAACAACGTTTCGGAATTATTGGAAACGATCCTAAACTCAATCGTTCTATAGAAAAAGCGATACAGGTTGCGCCTACTGATATTTCTGTATTGGTTACAGGAGAAAGTGGTGTTGGTAAAGAAAGTATTCCTAAAATTATACACCAATTATCGCACAGAAAACACGGTAAATATATTGCTGTAAACTGTGGTGCTATTCCAGAAGGCACCATTGATAGTGAATTATTCGGACATGAAAAAGGAGCTTTTACAGGAGCAACTTCTACACGATCTGGTTATTTTGAGGTCGCTGATGGTGGCACAATTTTCTTAGACGAAGTTGGTGAATTACCATTAACAACCCAAGTACGTTTATTGCGTGTTTTAGAGAATGGCGAATTTATAAAAGTAGGTTCTAGTAAGGTGCAACAAACTAATGTGAGAATTGTAGCTGCTACAAACGTTAATATGTTTGAAGCCATTAAAAAAGAAAAATTTAGAGAAGATTTATATTATAGATTAAGCACTATTGAAATCAACCTACCTCCACTTAGAGAGCGTAAAGAAGATATTCATTTACTATTTAGAAAATTTGCTAGTGATTTTGCTTTAAAATATAAAATGCCAACAGTTAAGTTAACAGACGATGCTGTATCTTTACTTGTAAAATACCGTTGGAATGGTAACATCAGACAATTGCGAAATGTAGCAGAACAAGTCTCTGTTTTAGAGCAAAACCGTACAATTAATAGTATAACTATTCAAAATTATCTACCAAATACTGGTAGTAATTTACCAGCTGTTGTAAATAATACAAAGTCTGAAAGCGATTTTAGCAGTGAGCGTGAGATTTTGTACAAAGTTTTATTTGATATGAAGGGTGACCTCAATGATCTTAAAAAACTCACTATGAAACTCATGGAAACGGGAAATGCTTCTGAGGTTCAAAAAGATAATGAACACTTAATTCAGAAAATTTATGGAGACGATAAGTCTGATGATTTTGATACTACTGTTGAAAATTTAGAAGTTTTAGCGATTCCAGAGCATGCTGAAACTCGTGACAATACTGTTTCAGATGCTGAAGACAAATATCATTTTGCTGAAGAAATAGAAGAAGAGGAAACCTTATCTTTACATGATAAAGAACTAGAATTAATTAAAAAATCTTTAGAACGTCACAGCGGAAAACGTAAATTGGCAGCTGCAGAATTAGGTATTAGCGAGCGCACGCTTTATAGAAAAATTAAACAGTTTGATCTTTAAGGTAAGTTTATGAAATCAACCACAAGAAATTATTCTTTTTTGAGTTTTTAGATTAAGTTGATTCCATCAGACCGAAAAAAAACAATAGAAAAACAACTGATGAAAGCAGTAGAAATATTCATGATACGGAAGTCGTTTACCAGAAACAGTTCTGATGCTATAAGACAAGAAGCAGAAGATATGATAAACGAAAAACATTACGAAGGTTATCGACTCATTAATGTAGATTTTGATGTTGCAGATAATGCTGGCTATATTTATGCTTTTATAACTATGAAAAGACCAAACACCTATTAAATGAAAAGCTTAAAGTATTTTATTATCTTTTCTATTTGCATGTATAGTTTTGGCTGTAAAGTCAACTATTCATTCACTGGCATTACGGAAACACCAGAGTCATTTCAAGTTAATTTCTTTCAAAACAATGCAGATTTAATTGAGCCAGGTTTGGATAGGGATTTCACAAATGCGCTTCAAGATCTTATTGTAAATCAAACAAGTGCAAATTTGGTAAATACAGGAGGAGAAGTCATTTACGAAGGTGAAATTGTAGAATATAGAATTGCGCCAATGACTGCAACAGCAGAGAACACAGCTGCACAAAACAGATTAACTATAAGTGTAAATGTTCGCTACATTAATACAAAAGACGAAGAAAAAGATTTTGAAAAACGCTTTTCATTTTTTTATGATTATCCTGCAAATGCTCAACTTTCTGGTAGTATAAAAGACACTGCTTTCGAGGAAATTTTAGAGCGGCTCACACAAGATATTCTTAACGCTTCATTAGCAGATTGGTAAACTATGCAGCTTCAAGAACTCACATATTTATTACAACATCCAGAAGCCGTAACAGCAGCTCAAACAGATGAACTATCTTCTGCCATAAAAGAATATCCTTACTTTCAATCATTAAGAGCTTTATATCTTAAAGGATTAAAACAAAGAGAAAGTTATAAATACAATAATGCTTTAAAAATTACAGCTGCGCACACCACAGATCGTAGTGTATTGTTCGATTATATTACGTCTGATGTTTTTAATCAGAATGAAATATCCGAACAGATTAAACAAAATATAGAACACATAAAATCTATAGAAGTTAATGCCGTAGATGATATTTCTGTTAACAAAAGTGTAACTATAGATGATGCTTTAAAAGAACATATTAAAGCAACTGAAGGTGTTTTAGATCCTGATTTATTTAAGGCAAAACCTATACCTAAACCTAAATTAGAACCTCAAGATTTAAAAATTGAAGATTCAATAATAGATGTGGATGTTAAAAATATTACTGCGGAAAAACAACTCAATATTGGCAAACCTTTAGAGTTTGATAAATCTGAAAATCATTCGTTTACAGAATGGCTAAAAATTACTAGCTTTAAACCTATTGTACGTATTGAAGTTGAAGGAGAAATTGAAGTCAAACCAGAAAATGAAATTGAATCAGAAACCGAAACTTCTGAACTAGGAACTTCTACTCCATTTAAAGATAAACTTGCGATTATAGATAAATTCATAAGTGATAACCCAAAGATTAAACCTGTTTCTAATACAGCTTCTAAACCAAAACTGGTTAACAACGACGATGCTATTTCAGACAGTTTAATGACTGAAACTTTAGCACGAATTTATTTAGAACAAAAAAACTATGATAAAGCAATTCAATCTTACAAAATTTTAAGTTTGAAATATCCAGAAAAAAGTAGTTTCTTTGCACACCAAATAAAATTGGTAAAAGAATTAAAAGATAATAATACAATATAAAATGAATGCATTTACAATATTTTTAATACTAATAGTAATCGTTGCCTTTTTACTTGTCGTAGTAATAATGGTACAGAATCCTAAAGGCGGAGGCTTATCATCATCTTTTGGTGGTGGTGGCACACAACAAATGGGTGGAGTTCAAAAAACAGGAGATTTTTTAGATAAGAGTACTTGGTTTTTAGCTACTGCTTTAATCGTCTTAATCTTAGCATCTAATTTAACTATTGGATCTGGTGGAGCTACAGAATCTAAAGCTTTAGACACTAACGAACCTACAGATATGCCAATTACTGTACCTGCAACAACTGACAGTCCTGCAACAACAGAAGACACATCTGGATCATAACAAAATTGTTATATTTCCAAAAAACATTGAGCCAGCTTTTTTAAGTTGGCTTTTTTATTTACTCAGAATTTACTTGTGCTTAACTTGTTTCAGAATTTTTAAATTCAAGTAAATAAGTCACAACATTTCACAAACCAATCATTATGTCTGAAACTTTGTCAGTCCTACTCTCTTGGCATAATTTTCGAACTACGCTAAAGCGTAATATCAATTATTAATTATTTAACTAAAAACATATAGAGTAATGAGTTTAAACATTAAACCTTTAGCAGATCGTGTTCTTGTAGAACCTATGCAAGCTGAAACAAAAACGGCTTCTGGTATTATTATTCCAGATAACGCAAAAGAAAAACCACAAAAAGGAACTGTTGTTGCCATTGGTAATGGTAAAGTAGACGAACCTTTAACTGTCAAAGTTGGTGATACTGTACTTTATGGAAAGTATGGTGGTACTGAGCTTAAACTAGAAGGCAAAGATTATTTAATGATGCGTGAAAGCGATATCTTAGCTATAATCTAAATAGGCTTTAACTATTGGCTTTTTGCCTTTAGCAAACTATAAACAAAATAAATTTATTAATAAGAATTTTTAGCTAAAAGCCAAGCGCTAATAGCTAATAGCAAAAAAAACAACGATGGCAAAAGATATAAGATTCGATATTGAAGCACGCGACGGACTTAAACGTGGTGTTGATGCTTTGGCAAACGCAGTAAAAGTAACCTTAGGACCAAAAGGTCGTAATGTAATTATAGGAAGATCATTTGGAGCTCCTCAAGTGACTAAAGATGGTGTTTCTGTAGCAAAAGAAATTGAGCTCGAAGACGAGTTAGAAAACATGGGAGCGCAAATGGTAAAAGAAGTAGCTTCTAAAACCAATGATTTAGCTGGTGATGGTACAACAACCGCTACTGTCTTAGCACAAGCTATTGTAAAAGAAGGTCTTAAAAACGTTGCTGCTGGTGCAAACCCAATGGATTTAAAACGTGGTATAGACAAAGCTGTTGAAGCAATCGTTAAAGATTTAGACAAACAATCTCAAAAGGTTGGTAATAATTCTGATAAGATTAAGCAAGTAGCAGCAATTTCAGCTAACAATGATGACACTATTGGTGAATTAATCGCTAAAGCTTTCGGTAAAGTTGGAAAAGAAGGTGTTATTACTGTTGAAGAAGCTAAAGGAATGGAAACAACTGTAGATATTGTTGAAGGTATGCAGTTTGATAGAGGTTATTTGTCTCCTTACTTCGTAACAGATTCTGATAAAATGATTGCTGATTTAGAGAACCCATACATATTATTATTTGACAAGAAGATTTCTAACTTACAGGAAATTCTTCCAATATTAGAACCAGTGGCGCAATCTGGTCGTCCATTATTAATCATTGCAGAAGATGTTGAAGGACAAGCTTTAGCTACTTTAGTAGTTAATAAATTACGTGGTGGTCTTAAAATTGCGGCTGTAAAAGCTCCTGGTTTTGGCGACAGACGTAAAGCAATGTTAGAAGATATCGCTATCTTAACTGGTGGTGTTGTTATTTCTGAAGAAAGAGGTTTTTCTTTAGAAAATGCTGACTTAACAATGTTAGGTACTGCTAAAACTGTAACAATTGATAAAGACAATACTACCATTGTAAATGGTGAAGGAAAGGCTTCAGATATTAAAGCTAGAGTGAATCAAATAAAAGCGCAGATTGAAACTACAACTTCTGATTATGATAGAGAAAAACTTCAAGAACGTTTAGCAAAATTAGCAGGTGGAGTTGCTGTTCTTTATGTTGGTGCAGCTTCTGAAGTAGAAATGAAAGAGAAAAAAGACAGAGTTGATGATGCTTTACACGCTACAAGAGCTGCTGTAGAAGAAGGTATCGTTGCTGGTGGAGGCGTTGCCTTAGTAAGAGCTAAGAAAACTTTAGAAAAAATCACAACTGAAAACTTAGACGAAACTACTGGTGTACAAATTGTAAATAAAGCGATTGAATCTCCTTTACGTACTATCGTAGAAAATGCTGGTGGTGAAGGATCTGTTGTTATCAATAAAGTTTTAGAAGGTAAAAAAGACTTTGGTTATGATGCCAAATCTGAAACTTATGTAGATATGCTTAAAGCCGGTATCATTGATCCTAAAAAAGTAACACGTATCGCGTTAGAAAATGCAGCTTCTGTAGCTGGCATGATTTTAACAACAGAGTGTGCTTTAGTAGACATTAAAGAAGACGCACCAGCCATGCCAATGGGTGGAGGCGGAATGCCAGGAATGATGTAATAGTGAGTCGCCACAGATAAATTATTGACTTTGGTCTCAGTTATATATTTTGAAAGCCCTTGATGAGAGTCAAGGGCTTTTACTTTTATAAAAATAGTTTTCTTAAATTAGAATAAACCAACCTCTTATACCAAATTAAAGTGGGTATTACCACCAACATGAAAAAGAAACTCACATACACTTTTTGAAAAATATTTATTGTGATTATAGTTATCTCACTTGCCTTTGCTATGAATAAATGAACACAAGACAAATCTAATAAAACACAAAAAAAGCCTGAATATTATGTAATGTTCAGGCTTTCTTATTTATTGATATTTATACTTATCGTTTCAAGGTAAAATGGGCTTTAAATTCTTTACGGATGGTTGTTCCAGGTTCGGTATATTCTACTGTAAACCAGTAGCCGTCCGTTGGCATAGCCGCTCCGTTATACGTGCCGTCCCAACCTGTTCCATCTGGACTGAGTTGTTTCAGTAACTTTCCGTAGCGGTCAAAGATAT
>Ga0209633_10001371_pt1 | contig 25168 bp, 17 predicted proteins | sample Cruoilmetagenom1_FD_187290 | JGI IMG/M metagenome (GOLD analysis project Ga0209633, IMG submission 187290) | Oil polluted marine microbial communities from Coal Oil Point, Santa Barbara, California, USA - Sample 1 (SPAdes) (version 2) | ecosystem: Environmental > Aquatic > Marine > Oil seeps ...
TGATCTTAGGCAGCGCACCCAGGTAATGATGCTCCTGCATCAGTTGCTGAAAACGTGGTTGTTCAAGCGGACGGACGGGCCGGACAATGATTTCTAACAGATTCAACAAGGACTACCCCCAGAATGAAGTATCAAATGACTGATGTATACCTCATCCGGAGGCATTTGATCAGAAGTCTTTTCAAATATCTGTTTTAATTTTATAGATACATTAGAACAAAAACACCCTGGCCGCGACCGTATGATGATTGAATTGGTAATTGGATTGTGATAAGGCCGTCTTAAACCGAGAACCCTACTTCTCCCGCGGCCCCAAACGGAGCGTTTCAAATGGAAAAAACATACGATTTAAATGTCCTCGAACGGAGCCCCATTATCACCCCGGATCAGCTTCGGGCGGAATTTCCGATGACTGAAAAAGCGACCCAAACCGTTCTTGACGGCCGACAGGAAATAAAAAATATCCTGGACGGCAAGGATAACCGGCTTTTGATCATAACCGGGCCGTGTTCCATTATCAGCCGGCGCCAGGCTTTAGTTTACGGTGGACGGCTGGCCGAGTTGCAGGAAAAGGTCAAAAAAACCATCAAATTGGTCATGCGGGTCTATTTTGAGAAACCGCGGACCAATGTGGGGTTCAAGGGCCTCATTTCTGACCCTCATATGGATAAAAAAACTTTTGACATCGACGACGGTTTGCGAAAGGCGAGAAAAATATTGATGGATCTGAATGAGATGGGCGTTGCCGCAGGAACCGAAATACTCAGCCAAACGGCTGCCGAACGCCTGTCCGGTTTAACCTCCTGGGCCTGCATCGGTGCCCGAACCACCGAATCTCAGAACCACCGGGAGTGGGCCAGCGCTTTTTCCATGCCGGTGGGTTTTAAAAACGGAACCGATGGAAATCTGGATACGGCCATCAATGCCCTGCTGGCGACCGCCACCGCCCAGGTTTTTGTCGGAAATGATCCCTATGGTGTTACCTCGAGGGTATTTTCAAGAGGCAATCGATATGGCCACATGGTATTGCGGGGTGGCAAACGGCCCAACTACGACCCGGTTAGCATCAGCGAGACGTGTGACAAGTTATCCAAGCATCCCTCTCTGCTTCAATCCATCATCGTGGATTGCTCGCATAAAAATTCCGGTAAAGATTACCGCAAGCAAGGAGAGGTCTTCAACCATGTGTTAATTCAAAAAATCGGTCATACCAATGGCGTTCACATCAAGCCCAATAAGGCCATCTGCGGAATGATGCTGGAAAGTAATCTGGAAGCGGGCAAGCAGCCTTTTGTGTACGGCGAAACGAAAAAAGAAGACCTCAATCCGTTTGTCTCCATCACGGATGCTTGTCTCGGTTGGGATGAAACCGAAGACATTATCCTTGCCGCCCATCGACTACTATAAACCCACCCAAAATGATGTTTTTGTCTGTATTTCCCCTTTTTTTGAGGCCAATCTTTGCTGCCGCATGCTCCTTATTGGAAGATGTCAGTTTGATTTTTGCATCGATATTACCGCCATGCGCCGCGGCATCAATCGGCACATCTTTTAGTTCACTCGTATCATAATAGAGATGGCCCACGGCGATCTTCGCATCCGCTTCGACCTCCTGTAGCATTGCCGGATCAAGCGGCGTTTCTTGAAATACGTAGCGATCACCCAGTTGCCCAGCCGTCGATCATTTTTCTCTATTACCACGATGAGATCGTTGAGGCGCACCCGCTCGATGATCATCATGTCGGAAAACAGTGACACGAGGCTGATGGCCGCATCGACATGTCCCACCCTGACCATGGCTGGTTCGCTGCCCCACGGAGCAGCGAACCAGGGGGACCTCATTTAGGATCACTTCAGGGGAGGGGAATAGGTTGATATCAATCGGACCATTGATCCTAATCTGACGCCCCATCGCCTCGGTGGCAATCTTTTCGATCTGTTCTCGATAGGGGTTCAGATCGGCGAAATTCAGAAATGCCGTACCGGCAATCAAGACGACGCCAATGATCGAGATGCGACCCGGTTTTCCGCCCTGTAATTATTTGGCCTTGAAATTGAACTTCTGGCCACCGATGGCCGCCTCGTACATCAACCCGCCTTTGGTGTGAACGAACACGGCCATGCCTTTATGATAGCCGGATTTGACCTGTTTGCCGGTGGCGGGGCCGGCGCTGGCGCCGGCCGTGCCGCCCTGGGTGCCGGCCGTGGCCTGAACACCTGCCGTGATCGCCACCGCGGAAGCCGCCGCGTCAAATTCGAATTCACCGCTGGTGAATTCGTCATAGGCGCGTTTGTCTTTAAAAAAGATCATCTCGCTGAATGCCTGGCCGCCCGCCTGAAAACCAATGGATATCTTGACCAGTGAGGTTTCACCCGTCACTTGGCCACCCTGGAACACCTGGCCCTTACCGTAGGCGCCCCCGATCCCGAGGCCGCCCTTGCCAATGGTCGGGAAAACCGCATAGCCGTATGCACCCTTGAAGAAGGGCTGGACCGCTTCGGATTTTTTGTAAATCTCGATGGTGTCGGTGAACTTGTCCGCCTGGGCCGGAACCGCCTGGGCCACCAACAGTATCGCCATGGTCGCCATAATGCCAAAATGAAATACATTTTTCATTGGTAATCTCCCTTTTAATATTCGTTGTGTGAGAAGCACGCTCAGCATGGGCCGATAAGGATTGGGGATAAAATAAAGTGAATGAAAATTTCGAAGGATATCCGTTCGTATTCAAGGCAGATCAACGGTTGCATACGGGTTGTATGTGGCCGTTGATGTAACGCAGAAAACGGATGGATAGACAAGTAATTGGGTTCACTTTATAAAGTTCACGATCCTAAGCGCCTAATTAACCCCGCCCACGGCAATTTCGACACGCCGGTTGCGCTGACGGCCTTCATCTGTCGTGTTGTCGGCAACCGGGTTGAGGGCACCATACCATAGGGTTACGATCCGATCCCCATCGACGCTGAAATGGTTAACCAGGTAGTCTTTGACACTGGCGGCACGTCGTTCCGAAAGCCACAGGTTGTATTCTTCGTCACCGGCACTGTCGGAAAAGCCATCGGCAACCACATAGGCGTCCATGTTTTTCTCCAGATAATCCCCCAACATATCGAGTTTCTGATTATAATCACTGTTGATGACGGAGCTGTCGAAATCGAACAGTATGTCTTCGGCAATGATGCCGACGACCTGAGTCGTGGGCTTCAGCCGTTCGTAGGAAGAGGTCTTGACCGTGAACAGCGCACCGCCCAAGTAATGCGGGTTGTCAAGAAACAGCTGCATCGGGACGACCCGCGAGCAGGCGTTGACCGAGGAGAGCGCTTCCATTAGTTGCTTGTCCACGGCTTCTACGGCGCTGCTGATCAGGTAAAAGCAGATATCGTTATCCTTGGCAATCTCCTGGACGATCTGCAAGGGGCGTTTGGGCCCGCGGGTGACTGTCGCCGTTCCGTCGGTGAACATGATCACGGCCGTTTTACCGCTCAGACCGGCAACCACCTTGCGCAGGCCGTGTAAACCGGCCTGCAGCATGGTGGGGCCCTGACCCTTTTCGGGCAGTTGATCAATGGCGGCGATAAAGCGATAACGATCGTAGGTTTGCATGCCGTAGATCTCCTTGAAGGTGCCGCTTAGTGTCATGTTGTTGGTATACTCATACAGGCCGGCCCGATAGCCAAGCTCCGGCAGCCAGGCGTTGCGCTCCTTCAAAAAGGTCTTGGCTGCCTGGATCTTGGTGACGGTCCTGCCTGGCACCATTTGATTGGCCGAGCCGGACGTGTCGAACAAGATGATAAAATTATCCACATTTTTTATTAAATCGACTTCCGTGACGACCTCTGTTTCCATCATCTCACGGGTAACGATCTCGAACGCCTGGGCGGCGGTGAGAGGCCAGACGGTTACCAGGCAGGCAAGGGCAATTAGGGCAAAGAAGGCTTTTTTCATCAGTATTCTCCTTTTTTTGACTGGAAACTTCTTAGTTTAGTGCCCATATAGAAACGAGGGATTTTGGTCGAGATCAAGGCGTGCGAAAAATTTTACCGCAGGCGCCCCGCAGGAAGTGCCCTTGGGGTGCATATAGTTGATATTCCGAGGATAAAATTTTGAGCGCAACACAGATATCGGGCAAAAGAACCATTTATGGATGGGCACTAGTTTAGCAACGTGACCAAAGTAACGGTAACCGTGTGCCTTACCGGATGGTACCACCTCCCTTTCACTTCGATTGTTACGGGTATCCGCCATGGGTGCGTTTATAAAAGGGCTGCGACACCCCGGACGATTGGTAGATCTTGATTCGATTGGCAGAACTTGATTCGATTGGCAGAACTTGATTCGATTGGTAGATGGAACAGTTTGAACGTCAGTTGTTCATGAATAGCATTATTGATAACAAAAAGAAATCAAAAAATGGTAGCCTCATGACGATGAGACGAGAAGGCGGGTTCACTTCCCACAAGGTTATTTCGTCTGCGGTTATGCTCAGGCAATGGGCCGGATTCGTGGCCCGGGCCGTTTATAAAAAAACTTAGACATCCATGATCTCCTGATTTATAGTGGCGTCCTGTTGGGATCGCATGTAGTCTTACTATTTCGAAAAAAAAGTATGGTGCAGTGTCGGTACCGCCCCGTTTTTCCCGGGAATAACTGTCGCGCGCGTTCATAATTGGCTGAAAAACTGAATCGCGCCAATGCTTCACGGGAATGCCCAACAAAAGAAAAATCTGTTTTGAGAGGGAGGAAACACGGCAATGAAAAAATTGATCCTGATCGGAATGGTCATTGTGTTCATCTTAAGTGGTTGTGCCGCAACCCAGACCAAAACCGAAAAGGGTACTGCCGGCGGTGCCATGGCGGGCCAGGCCATTGGTCGCGATACGAAAGGGATCGTTCTCGGCGCAGTGGATGGCACTGCCCCTGGTGCGGGTATCGACCTCATGATGGATAAGCAGGAATCTGAAATGCGTGATGCGCTGGCTGCGTCTGAAGCAGCGGCCATTAGGCGGGAAGGTGAACTGCTGGCCATTACCCTGAAAGGGGACGTTCGTTTTGATCTGGATTCCGATGCCGTCCAGTTCGGCCTGTATAATGAGTTGGACCGAATCGCCCAGATCATGATCAAATATCATCAGACCAGCATCCTGGTCGAAGGTCATACGGATGGCACCGGTTCAGATACCTATAACCAGCAGCTCTCCGAACGCCGTGCCAAAAGCGTGAAGTTCCTTTTGGTACAGCGTGGGGTCCAGATCCGACGGATCAAAATCATCGGTTACGGCGAGGGCCGTCCGGTGGCCACCAACGCCACTGCGGAAGGACGTCAGATGAATCGTCGAGTTGAAATCCGGATCAGTCCAGTTACCCTTTAAAATCATCATAAAGCGATCGCGGCGGAAGCGGTCACAGACAGGATTGATGAATAATCCCTTATGCACGGGAACCATTGGGTGCCGTCTTTTCAGGAACGGCGGGCACCGGTGGATCATCCATCCCAGCGTTTTAAGCGTGGTATCCAACGGGGTACGTTGTTCGTGTATGTCGTATACGGTTCTCCGAAACGTCGGATCAGATCCTTCTCTTCAATCCGTGGGAGATAGGCCATGTTGCCGGCCAAGAAAAGGGTTGTCCACAGAAACAGCGGCCAGGAGTTGAACAGGACGGCTACCCCCAAAAGGATGAAGATGGCTCCGGTTATCATGGGGTTCCGGACGTACCGATACGGGCCCATGATGACCAGTTTTTTGGGGGGCGTCCAGGGGGCGGGTGTTCCCTCGCCGGACCGGATGAGCAGCCTTGCGGTCCGGATGGCCAGATAACCGCCCGCCGCGATCAGGGCGATGGCCGGCAGGAAGGTTATCTCCATGGGGTACTGAAAATCGGGTGAGAAGGGGGTTCCCCGGGAGGCAATCAGGATGGCGGCGGGAATGTAAACCAGTGCCGTTCCGGGCAGTATGACGATCGCTTTGATCAAACGCCAATGCATGTCGGTACCTCCTCCTTCTTTTATGGCAATAGGGAAGCGCTTTTCGTCAGCCAGGCCTTAAGCCGCTGCATGCCTTCATCGATGGAAATTTCGGCCGCGTACCCCAGGTCCCGTTCAGACGCGGAAATGTCGAACCAGTGGGAGGTGGCCAATTCCCGAGCGACGAAGCGGGTCATTTTGGGTTCACCGGAAATGCCGAAGGTGTGGTAGGCCCACTCCAGCACGGCACCGATACAATAGGCCAGCCGAGGCGAAATGGAACGGGTCAACGGGGGTTTGCCGCCGGCATCCAGTATCCGGTCGACCATCCGCCACAAGGCGATGGGATCGTTGTCGCTGATAAAATAGACGTTTCCCGAAACCGTTGGGTTCTTTTCCAGCGCGGCCATGGCCAGCAAGTGGGCACGGGCGGCGTTGTCGATATATATCGTGTCCACACGGTTGCCGCCATTGCCTACCCGCCGCAAACTGTCGGCTCGGGAGATGATGCGTGGCACCAGGTGGTTATCCTCCGGTCCCCAGATCAGATGCGGGCGCAGGGCAATGGTTTTTAATCGATCGTCTGCGGCGGCTATCACGGCCTGCTCGGCCATGGCTTTGGTCTGCGGGTAGGGCGCGGGGTGTTGGGCCGGGTAGGGTGTCGACTCATTCACCCCTTGCATGTCCCCGCCGTTAAAGATTACGCTTGGGCTGCTGGTGTAAACCAGCATGGGTACCCGGCATGATCGGCAGGCCGTGATCACATTTTGGGTGCCGGTCACGTTGGCCCGGAAAAAATCCTCGAACCTACCCCACACGCCGGCTTTGGCCGCCACATGAAAAACGACATCCCGGCCGCGTGCGGCATCTTTAACGGCTCCGGCATTACCGATGTCGCCACAAAGCTGCTTGACCCCCAGCGCCTCCAACGCCGGGTAATTGCCCCTCGACAAACTGGCCACCCGGTGTCCTTTTTCCAGCAGCTGCCGGACAATGGCCCTTCCCAGAAATCCACCGCCGCCGGTGACAAGAATATTTTTAGGCTTTTTCTCAAGCGTGATCTTTGCTTTTTGGTTGTGCATAGAATATTCGTTTCCACGGATATGTTATAATTAACAAGTGTTAAAGATCGGATCGAAACCGATCGGATTCAGGCTAAAAACGTTACTCAACACGTCGTTCAATGGTCATATTTTTTTCTTCGCCCAGACCGCCAGCTGTTCTCTAAATATCTTTGAATTATGTCGAATATCAACCGGAAAGGCCCTATGGAACAAAATGATCTCGATCGCTTCGGTAATGGGGCTGGTCATGGCCAGTGCCAGCAGCTCTTTTTTCAGGCCTTTTTTATCTTGGCCGCTGTCATCGGGTTCCAGTTCGATACAAATCACCGGCCGCTGTCGCCCTTGGGTACCCACACCCACCAAGGCGCTGCGGAACACACGCGGGTGGTTGTTGAATATGGCTTCGCAGGGGATCGTGAACAGTGTGTTTTTTTCACAGAGTACCCGGTGATTTTTGCGGCCGCAGAACCAGATACGGCCTTTTTTGTCCATCCAGCCAAGGTCGCCCATGCGGTGCCAGAAGGTGTTTCCGTCGGTGATCTTGGCCAAGGTGTCGTCCCCGGGCCGCCCAATATAACCTCGGGTGACCTGATCGCCGCAGACGGTGATTTCGCCGATATCGCCGTCCGGTAGGGCCAGATCGTCGGTCCAGCGGCCGATGGGAGCGTCGGTGATGCGGATGATGCGTACGTCGATCCCGGCAATGGCCTGTCCCACGCACATGCCGTAGCCCTGCTCACTGCGTTTGCGGGTTTCGGTAAGGATCTCGTGGCTGCCGAAAGAACTGACCGGCATGGCTTCGGTGGCGCCGTATCCGGTATGGATCTGGGCGCCATCGGTGAGCATGCCGGTAAACTGTTCGATGTTGGCCGGCGTGGCCGGGGCGCCGGCGCTGATCACCCGCTTCAAGGTGGGCAGCTTGATCCCCACCTTTTTGCCGTAACGGCCCACGCGGTCGAGCAGGGCGGGGGAGGCGAACATGTTGGTGACGCCCTGGTTGACGATGGCCTCGATGATCCGTTCCGGATTGACCCGGGCCGGCCGGGTGGGATCCATGTCCGGTATAATGGCGGTCATGCCCAGGGCCGGATCGAACAGGGCGAAAAGCGGAAACGTGGGCAGGTCGATCTCCTCCGGGGTGATGCCGAACTGGGCGCGGATGTTGCGCACCTGGGCATCGAAGACCCCGTGGGTGTAAATTACGCCCTTGGCCGGCCCGGTGCTGCCGGTGGTAAAGAGGACGGCTGCGATTTCGTCGGCCTGTGTATCGGCCATGGGGTATGGGGCCCGGCGTTTGCTGCGTACCTGGTTCAAGGTTGATCCACCCCAAAACCAGCGGCTGCCCACGGTGATGAAGCTGTTGACGTGCTTGAAATACGAAGGAGCCAGCGTGCGCAGCACGTGGGCCGGGGGGATGCCGATCAGGGCCCGGGCCTGACTCTCTTTCAGGCAGTTTAACATCCGGGAAACGCCCATTCCCGGATCCACCAGCACGGGTATGGCGCCCACCTTGAACAGGGCGAAGACTATGGCGAAAAAATCCAGGCCGGGCTTGACCATCAGGATCGTGCGCACGCCGCGAGAAATGCCCGCATTGTCAAGACCCCGGGCCAGGCGGTCGGACTCGACATCCAATTGGTGAAAAGTGAGGTGGGCGTATGCCACCCGGCCTTGGCGGTCCCTGCCGCAAGGGCATACCACGGCCCGCTTGTAGGGTTGGATGCGGGCCATGCGGCTCAGGTGGGCGGCCACGTTAACCATGCTGCCGTCCGTCTTTCTCGGTGTTGTTTCCAAAATTCCTCAATTCCAATTCTATCTTATCGGATATCGCTCCAGAAAATTTTTCACCAGCGTGATGATCCGTTCGGGAACATCCTCCATCAGATAGTGGCCGGCATCATCGAAGAGGTGGTTTTCGGCCTTTGGAAACCGCCGGCACCATTTGTCGAAGTAATCCAGGCCGAACACGAAATCGTGCCGCCCCCACAGAATCAGCATGGGAATGTGCGCCAGTGTGATCAGGTGTCGATCCACCCGGTCGACAATGTCGAATCCGGGATCACCGGGTGCCAGGGGAATATCCTGAACGAAACGCAACGTGGCCAGGCGGTTTTGCGGGCAGTTGTATGGCGCCAGCAGTCCCTTTCTCACCGCCGCGTGAAGTCGTTTGCGTGGCGCCATGGTAATGGCCCCGCGGGCAAACAGGTTGCCGTACAAGACCGCGGGCCGGGAAAAGACGCGCAAATTGCGAACGATCCACAGCCGCAGGGGAATTCGCTTTCGGCCCGGCGGAAAAAAGCCGGCTGTGTTGGTGATGATGATTCGGGCCACTCGGTGGGGGTTGGCCACGGCCCAGGCCATGGCGATCATGCCGCCCCAGTCGTGGACCACGAGAGTGACCCGTTCCAGTTTTAGATGATCCATCAGCGCCGAAAAATCGTCCAGGCGGCTTTGCAGTCGGAAATCGTAACGACCGCAATCGGGTTTGTCTGAAAGGCCACAACCCATATGATCCGGGGCAATGGTGCGATAATCGGGTGCAAGGGCGCTGATGAGGCTGCGAAAGAAAAAGGACCAGGTGGGGTTACCGTGCACCATGACCACCGCATCGCCCGCCCCCTGGTCGACGAAGTGATAGCGCAGTCCGTTACGCTCCAGGAAATTGGACTGGAAGGGATAAAGATCTCGGTAGTCGTCAGGATCGATCGGTTTGGTAAAATGTGTCATGGTCACGGTGCCTCTATCATCGCATCTACGGTGTATTGTCGGCTGCCGGAATCAGGGAGAGTTCAAAGTTTTCCATTTTGTAGATCGGTAGGCCGTCCACCGTGAGTAGCCCGTCGGCCCGGATCACCGGTGATGGGCCATCGATCACCCGGGTGATCAGGGCGTGAACGGCAATCCTGTTATTTGTAGGGATGATCTGACCGCGGTAGGACCAACTGTGACGGCTGCCCGTCACCATGCGAAACCGATGGGACGCCACCAAATGCGGCCACCGTTTCATTGCCACGGTCTTGATCAGCTGAAAAAATGACTCCAATCCAAGGGAGCCGGGGCAGACCGGATCCTGGTAGAAATGGGCCTTGAAAAACCATTCACCCGGGTCCACCTGTTTGGCGCCGCGAATGTAACCCAATTTTTTAACGCCGCCCGTCGGCAGGTAGGCGTCGACACCGTCTATCATCAACAGGGCCTTTGCGGGCAAGCGCAGTCCGTCGATTGAAAGGGGGATGCCGGCGGCCGCATCCGGTACAATGGGCGGATCGATGGACAAGGGGAAGGCACCGTCGGAACGGTCGGCCCAGTCAGCCATGGCCTTGACCATGGGATCCGCCCGGCCCATTCCCTTTTGCCGGTTCAGTGCCCCGGCGGAAAAAAAACCGAAATAGGTGTCGCCGGTATATACCGCCTCGTCGCCGGCCAGCACCTCAAAATCGAAATTTTCGATGATCATGTCCGCCGCTTCGCTCACTTTGGTAATGCGGCAGCGCATGGTCAAGGTGCCGGTGGCAGGCGTCACCTGTCGGTGCAGAACGGCGCTGCCCCCCAGGTTGCGAAACTTCAGATCCCGCCGGCTGCGCAGGGCCGAACCGGCGTAGGCAGCCAACCACCCGCAGGGCTGCAAGGCGATTTCCAACAATACGCAAAAGGGCATGACCCCGGAGCGGTCGGCATGGAAATACCATTCGGTTTTCGTGATGTCGTACTCGGCGGTGATCCACCCGCCGGCTGTCAGCACCCAGGCTTCGGGTTCCGTGTGGATGACCCTGTCCATAAAGCAGTAAGGCGGTCCCGGCAGCCGGGCGATTTTGCGGCCCTGGTCGAAGATGCGGTAGGGTTCCCCGAAGGCCTCGGAGGGGCTGCCCGCGGCAAAGGCCAGAATGGAGGCCCGGTCGTACAGGGGGACGGCGGGCGTTGCCGGCCCATCACGCAAAACCGGCCGACGCCGTTGCTGCCGCCAGAGGCTTTCAATCTCCTTTTGGCCGATCCCGGTCATTTTCATGGACATATCCTTGAAAAAGACGATGGGGCGACCGTCGGCGAACATATGGGCGTCGGCAATGGCGTAGGGCTCTGGGCCGTATCCGATTTCGCTGATCTGGATCTCGTAATGCACGTGGCTGGTGGCCGGGGTGACCGGTCCGCGGCACTTGAGTCGGGCGTCGTTGCCGATCATCGGTTCGTAGCACACGCCGGGTTTGTCCGTGATCCAACCCATGCGCTGGAGAAAGACCCGCAGGGTGTGTGTACAGCATTCGTACATGAGGGTGCCGGGCATGACCATGTCGTCCACGAAATGGCAGACGAGGAACCAGTCGTCGGGGTGGATGTCCGCTTCGGCCCGGATCAGGCCCAAACCGTAGCGGCCGCCTGTGGGGTCCAATTTGAGGATGCGGTGGATCAGACGCATACGGCCACCGGGCAGGTGCAGGGACTCAGTCAGACCGAGACCGGCAAAGGAATCGCCAAAACATCCGGCCAGATCGCCGCGGCGCAGGGCCTCCAACTGGTCGTCCGAATAGGACGCTTTGGCCATGGGTGTCGGTGGTTGCCAATCTGCCGGACGTTTACCGGGGACGGGCTTGCGTTGTGTTTCGGTGAGAATGATGCCGCCGGAGTGGGTCACTTCGGCCTCGGTGAAAAAACCGGCGCAGCCGTCGTGCATGGTAATCAGGTGTTCGTTGCCGATGTATCCTTCGAAGCGGAAAAAGAACATCCAGGTCTCTCCCTGGCGCACGAAGCGGTCGATGGTGATCTCGTAGCGAATGGTCTCACCGGGTCGGGGCAATCCCCGGTGGAAGACCACCACCGCGTCCAGCAGGCGATAGGCCCGTTCCCCTTTCACCTGGTGATCGATGCCCAGGTAAGCACTCAAGAACAGGTCTGCCTGACCGGCTTCCACACTGATGAAAACCGGGGCGCGGTCGCCATCCAGGTACCAGGCACCGGGCAGGACATCGTGCTCGGTGACCACCCGGCCAGATCCCATGGAGCACATCTGCCCTTGTACGGAGACAATGCGATCCACAAGCATCAACGGTTCGTCGGGCAGGCGTACCCGCACCCGATAGGTGTCCACCACGTCGAAGGCCGGCCCCAGCACCCGGCCTACACGGCCGATGGCGAAGGCCATGCACATCTTTCGGTCAAAGGCCACCGGACGAGACGGCGTCGCCATCGAGGCGGCGGGGGGGGGCGGAGATTGTTCCGGCGAGGGTTCACCCTTCACACGGGCACCCATTGCCAGCAACTGGTTTTGCAGGTCGAATGCCTCGGCAAAGGTTTCGGTCAGGTCTTTGGATAGGTCGAGGAACTGCTGGTGGGCGCCGGCCGTGGTTTCCATGTTCTGTTGGACCGCATCCAGCAATTGCGGCCAGGGGCCTGGGGGTGGTTCACCACCTTCTTCGGAGCCTTTCCGTCCTGCCGTTGCTTGATTCACTGCCGGCGCAACCGGTAGCGCTTCGGGCGTTTCCGGCGCGTGGCGTGGTGCCTTCAGCAGGGGTTGCGCCGGTAGCCTGGGGCAGATCGTGTGACCGCCCACGGCAACCGAAACCGTCGGGTGCCCGTTGAGCGGCACCGATCCATCGGTGGATTCCATCCCCGCATATAGGGCGCCCAAATCCACGGGTACCCGCTCGGCGGCCAATCGGGCCAGGCAGCGCAACAGCGAGAGGATCTCATCCTCGTTTCCGTGACTGGCGGCGACGGCCAGGTGAGGCTGATCGTTCAAGATCCGATCGATCATGCGGGTGCACGTTGCCCGGGGACCGGCCTCGATGAAGACACGGATCCCATCGGCGGCGGCACGCTTAATGGTTTGCGTGAAGTCAAAGCCATCAACTGCTTGTTTTTCAATAGAATCAGCAATTTTATCCGCGGTGACCGCATAGGGCTTCGCCCAGCCGCAACTGTACACATCCAGACCCGGTTTGGTGGTGGTCGGAAACAGATGCAGTCGTCGGTAGGCGTCGGCCACGGGGCGGGCCGCATCGCAGTGAACAGTGACCACGCCATCCAGATACACCGCCTGACAGCCCATGGCCGTGATGGCCTGCGCCACCGCCGGCGCCAGCCCGCCGATGACGCATTCGTTGGGTGAATTGACGATGAGCAGCCGTACCCGGCCGATCTTTGCAAGGGCGTTGCGTACCGGTTCAGCCGGTCGGTTGACCACCGCCACCTGCCAGGATACAGGCTCATCTTCGGGTATCCGCCAAGCCCGGCGAAGGGCCAGGCAAGGGCCGGAAAGTTGGTTGGTAAACAGGTCGGTATCCTGCATTCGCGCCAGCATCTCGCCCCGGTCGGACCATACCCCGTGGGCAAACAGGGCCGCCGATTCGCCCAGGCTGTAGCCGATGACGGCATCCGCGCGAATGGCCGCATGCTTGAGGACCCGGGTCATCAGATCACCGAAGACCACCTGCCCGAAAATCATGTCCAGCGGATCGGCATTGAGTCGTGAAACAGCATTCGCCTCCCATCCCGGATGCCACGACTGCCGCCAGGGCATCAGGTGCCAGGGCCGAAATTGGGTCCTCAATTGCCGGGTGTCCCGGTCCATCGTGTCGACGATACCGGGAAATCGCAGGGCCAGGTCACGCCCCATGCCCAAATAGTGATTGCCCGAGCCCGGGTAAACCATGGCGATGCGGGCATCGGCACCCATGGGGTGGCTGCGGAAAAAAACCTGTCGGGAATGCGGATCGGATCCGCCGGATTCGATGGCCTGTCGGGCTTCGTTTAGAATCGTACCGGGGTCAATGGCTGTTTTCAGGATCAAGGCCACGGCCAGGCGATGGTCGGGGCAGGGCGGGAAGGCTTGCATCCATTGGGCCGCAGTCGACTCAACCGACACCTGACCGTGGGTGCGGGATAAAACGGCTTCCAGCTTGGAGAGGCCTTCGATCAGCTGCACCCGCGCCTCTCCGGTGACCACGAACAGGCCGGTAGGTACGTTGATGGCCGGAGTCGGATAGGAGACTTCGATCCGAGGCGTGTTGTCTTCATCGTCTTGGAGCAGCACATGGCTGCAGGTGCCGTCCATGGTGATCGACGCGCAGCAGGCCGTTCGGGGACCATCTTCCCGGTTTCGGTACCAGGGCTGTGCCCGCTTCGGCATGTGAAACGGATCTATCCTGTCGGATGGATTGGGCGGCTGTCGGTAGCCGACAAGCGGCGGCAGAATATGATGATGCAGGCACAAAGCGGTTTTGGCCAGGGATGCCAGTCCGTCGGCCGCGCCCGTATACCCGCTGACGGGCTTGGTTGATCCCAGGGTGATGGCCCTTGACGGATCATCCTGACCGTATTCGGAAAAAAAGTCGACAAGACCGCGAAGCTCCATGCGATCAAGGTCGGGCACACCGGCGCCGTGAGCCTCTACATAGGACACCGAACCTGCCGAGACATCGGTTTGGTTGAAGCATCGGGACAATGAGCGGCCGTAGGTCGATTCACCGACACGGCAGCTGGCCGGATCGTCCCCGCCGGCACTGCCGATGCTGCGGATGACGGCATAGATCCGGTCGCCGTCGGACCGGGCCTGGTCCAGGCGCTTGAGCACCAGGGCCACGGCCCCATCGCCGGGAAGGGTGCCGTCGGCCGATGCATCGAAAGGGCGGATCATGTTGGTCCGAGAAAGGGGCATCAACCGGTTTGTGCGCACCACGCAACGTCCTTCGCCGGCCAGGTCCACCGCACCCACCAGCATGGCATCGGCCGCATTCTGTTGTAGCAGGTCCATGGCTGCCTGAAGCGCCTTGATTCCTGAGGCGGCATCGGCGGAGACAACGAAACCGGGGCCGCCGAAGCGAAATTCCCGGGCCATGCGACTGGCCACAATCCCTCCCAAGGCGCCCATCACCCGCGGTGGGGTCAAGGGCGGGCCGCATTGATCCCGCAGGCTTTCCAGCCAATGTTCCAAGGCCGTCTTGTTCAGGTTCAGGCCATGCGTTCGGTTCCAGCGTTCCACCGCCGGATGAAGCTGCCAGCGCAGGTGAAAATTGGTGGCCTCGAAATCGAATCCGATGCCGACCACCACCCCCATGCGCTCCCGGGACTCGCGCAGGGCGAGGCCGGCGTCAGTCAGGGCACCGGCGCCCACCTTGAGGGCCAGCAGCTGCTGAGGCAAGATGGCGTTGATTTCGTTGGGTGGAATCTGAAATTCGCCGATGCCCACAGAAAGGCTATCGATATAAGCCCCCTCGGGGCTTTTACCGTCCAATGCATCGATGAGCGCCGCGTCGGCCCCTTTCCATCGGCCGGGCGGGCGATCGGCGATGGCGCTGTGTTTTTGGAAGATCGCTTTTTCAAATGCGTGCAAATGACTCAGAGATCCCAAGGTCACATTCATGCCAACGATGGCCACCGGGGCCGGAGGACCGTTTTCGAGTCGTTCATGGACGACTAACGGACCGGAATCGATGGATCGGTCGCTGGGTGAAGGTCGTGGCCATTCTTGGAAGAGGATATGGGCGTTGATGCCGCCGAAGCCGAAGGCGCTGACCGCCGCCCGCCGTGGCCGATCGGGGGCACGGACGTTCCAGGGTGTTGCCCGGGTTTGTACCGTAAATGGACTGCCCGCAAGCGGGCTGTTTGGCGGAGCCTGTTCGAAATTGATGGCGGGCGGCAGGGTCTGGTGACGCATGGCCAGCAGGGTTTTGATCATGCCGGCCGCGCCGGCGGCGGTCAGCAGGTGGCCGATCATGGATTTCACGGAACCGATGGCACAAACACCCACGTCTGCGGATACGCCTTTCCAGAGTTGAACCAGGCTTTCGATTTCCGTGGTGTCACCGGCACGGGTACCGGTGCCATGACATTCGATATGGTCCACGTCCGATGGTTGCCAGCCAGCCGACCGGTAGGCCAGTTGCATGGCCCGTACCTGGCCCCGGCTTTCCGGAGCCAACAGGTTGCCGCGCATGTCGTTGGCCAACCCGATGCCATGAATCACACCGTGAATGGTGTCGCCGTGATCGAGGGCATCGGCCAGACGTTTCAGTACCAGAATCCCCACGCCTTCGCCCACGACAAGCCCGTCGGCCTCTATGTCAAAGGGGGCACAGCGGCCCGAGGGTGACAAGGCCTGGAGCTGGCTGAATCCGGTTTGGGTATAGAGGCATTCGGGGCGTGACACACCGCCGGTGACGACCATATCCGCCCGGTTGGCCACCAGTGCATCACATGCCAGTTTTACCGCATAGATGGACGAGGCGCAGGCCGCATCCAGGGTGAAGCTGTCGCCGCCGAACCCCATTTCCGTTGCCAGGAGCGCCGCCGGCAACCCGTCCACCCGACTGGCCATCGCCTCGGCTTTCGTCAACGCCGGGGAGGACGTAACGTCACGGGGAAACAGGCACGCTTCGATGGCTTTTCCGAGGGTTTGCCGGGAAAAGGTGGAGGCGCCGTCCGTGGGCAGGGCAATGGCTGCCAGAATGGTGTCGACGCGCTCGTGTGCAACCTGATCGGTGATGCATCCATTGATGGCCCGTTTGCCGGCGGTCAGCGTCAGTTGATGGACTGGGTCCAGACGACGAGTCAATCCCGGATCCAGAGAGAAGGCATCCGGATCGAAGTTGAAATCATCGACCAGGCAGGCGTGTCGGGAGTAAGGACGATCCGGTGTCAAGGTGGTGCTGAGTCGATCCACGGGAGGCGCGATCCAGCGGTTTTCCGGTACCGGTGCCGACTGATTGATTCCGGAAACGATGTTATGCCAGAATGTATCCAGGTCTAAGGCGCCGGGGAAGATACCGTCCATCCCGACGACGGCGATAAGGGGCTGTCTATCCATATCAGGCGTGTTTGCCAATTTTCAAAAATGACCCTGAGGTGGCCTCGAAAATGGTAAGATTGATGGTCTTGTTTTCATCCAATTGCCATAAGCAAGTATACATAACCGCTTCATGGATATAACGCAAGAATCAATAGGAAAGCCGGACCACGTTGCATGGGATTACCATGGTCACGGTATGGGAATTGCTTTGACAGCATTATCGGCCACGGATATTGTATAAACAGTGCCGCCCGCCATTGCAGAAGGGGATAAAGTCGGTTAACGCTTTTGTTCTTTGGAAAAAAAACAAGGAGATAAACCATGAAAATCGATTTTCAGCGTATCCTCTGCGCCACCGACCTTTCCGATTTTTCCAATTTGGCCGTCATTCAAGCCATCGGCATGGCCAAGGAGTTTGGATCGATGCTTTATATCTGCCATGTTATCGATTTGCCTCTGGTCACCATGCATGGGGCGGCCTTTATTTACCAGGAGGACCAGATCGAAGAGATGAAGACCGCTGCCTTGGATCAGATCAAGGCATTGGTGGCAGGCAGCGCATTGAATTGGTCGCCCGTGGTGGAAACCGGACCGGTATCCAGCACCTTGTGCCGACTGACCGTGGAAAAGCAGGCGGATTTGACCATCGTATCCACCCATGGACGCACGGGAATCAAGCGACTGTTTCTCGGTTCGGTCACGGAGCGATTGCTGCGAACCATTGCCTGTCCGTTGATGGTGGTTACGCCCCCCGATCAACCGGGGATGGCGAAAAAACAGTTCAAAGGGTTTGGCTTCAAGCAGATTATGGTGGGATGTGATTTTTCAAAAGACTCCGGGCGGGCGTTGGAATACGGGTTCAGCCTGGCCCAGGAGTTCGAAGCCGTCATCCATTTGGTGCACGTGGTGGAGCCTTTCGCCTATCGTGACGCCATGCTGAAGGAACCCACGAAAACAGAAGCGATTACCGACCTGACCACCGGTTGCCGAGAGCGCCTGGAGACCCTGGTGCCGGCAGATGCCCACAACTGGTGCCGGGTCGAGATCGCCTGCGAGGCCGGAAAGCCGTTTCAGGAATTGAAAAGCTACGCCGAGGCCCACCGGGTTGATCTCATTTTGCTTGGTGTGCGGGGCCACTCCCTGGTGCAAACCATGCTCCTGGGATCTACCACCGACCGGGTGATCCGGGGTGTCTCCTGCCCGGTTTTGTCGGTCTGTCCACCCTGAGTGGGTGTGAAAATCGTAAATTCGGCGGGGTCGCCTGTCCATTGACTTTGATATTTTGCGGATTTTCGTTGGGCATCGGTGACGTGCGTATCTACTTGCTGTCGGCGGGCAAGCGGCTGACAAAGGGCAGGCCGATAAATCCGACCAGGGAAAAGATGACAAAGGCGGCTTTCAGCCCGATCAGGTCCCCGGTCACCCCGATGATGACGACGACAGCCGATCTGGATAGAAAGGAGATCATCATAAAAAGCCCATTGGCTGCAGAGGGGCTCTTCTGGGCGTTTTCCTGTACCAGGGCCAGCATCACCGGTGTGGTTGACAAAAGGGTGAAACCGGTGAGCAACAGCAGGGCATAGGCCGCCCAGCCATCCATCCAGACGAAGGTCAGCAGGGATATCGGTGCGCCCAGAAGCGACAGGGTCAGCATGCGTCGGCGGCCGAATCGATCACTCAGGGTACCGGCCACCATGACGCCGGCGACACCGGCGGTTTCAAAAATGGTCAGACCCGCACCCGCCAGCCACAGGTTCCCCGTGTTCATGGCGATAAAGGTGGGCAGGAATGCAGACATACAGCCGTGCATGAAGCCCCTGGCCACCAGAATACCCGTAATGGGTATCAGGATATGGCGCATGCTACGCCAGGTCTGTACCAGCGGAATCGGTGCGGCTGCGGTTCGGGTTAGCGGAAGGTCCCGGGTGGCCACGAAAAGCAGGGCGGAGCAAACGAAACTCACGACCATCACCGGGTAGAATCCGTCCATCCCCATCAGGGCAACGATACCCACCGCTATCATCGGCCCCACCGCGCGGGCCGCCTCCCCGCCGACCATGAAAAATGACATGCCCAGCCCTTTTCGTTCACCGGACATGCGAGCCACCACCACCGGTGCCGGCACATGAAAGACAGATACACTGATTCCGGCAAACATCATTAAAATCAGCAACATGCCGTAGGTGGGTGCCAGGCCGATCAGGCTCATGGGGACGGCGGTCAGCGCCGGCGCCAGAACGAGAAACCAGCGTACGCTGATGCGGTCCGCCAGGGATCCGATCCACGGGTTGATCAAGGCGGGCAGCTGCATCACCGTGGAGAGCAGGCCGGCCTGAGTCAGCGTCATTGAGAGCTTCTCGATGAGCAGCGGTAACAGCGGTGCCAGAAAGCTGGAATAGACGTCGTGGATGAAATGGGCCGTGGAAACGGCGATGACACCCGGCACATTGAATCGCCGGTGCGGCAACTGGGATCGGGGGGCCTCGGGGGCAGCGACGGTTTGCATGATGCCCCTATACCGGTTTGCCTCTTTTTGGTCAACCGGACATCCATCGGTCGCGATAACAGTGCTTGAATCGGAGGTGCGGCGGAAAATGTACGCCCTATCGCGGATCATCGACGGGTTTTCGCCAGACCGTGCTCAAGCCGGCCGCCCGCAGCAATTTGATTGCGCGGAGCATGTGGGCGCCGATGTCGGCCACCCCATGGGAATCATCGCCCGGAACGATGTCAATGCCCATTTCGCAGGCCGCTTTCAAGATGGGTGCTGACGGGTAAGGCTCGTCAGCACCCCTTGACAGAGGGCGCAGATTGAAATCAAGGATCAGGTCCAATCGTTTGACCAGTCTAAGATTACGGACGATTTTCTCCCAGATGACCGGTTTGACCAAGCGAGAGTGGTAATCGGAATCAAATATGCGAACGATATCCAGGTGGCCCACCACCCGTGGCGTCAATGCCCGAATCATTTCATACTGCTGGTCGAAATAGGTTGCATACAACCCGTCCAGTCCGCCGCAGCAATCCGCGGCTTCGTCGTAGCGGCGTTGGTTGTAGTCGAAGGGGATGTCTTTGACGTGGTGAACGGAACCCACCACATAGTCGGGTGAAAAGGTCTCTATCAACTCCTTGGCATAGTCGTGGCTGCCGCGGTAGGCTTCCGTCTCGAAACCGACATAGATCCGGATTTGGCCTGCATATTTGGCTTGCAGGCGGCGACAGGCGCTCATGTAGTCGGCAAAGCGTTTCTTGAGGGCGCGGGCGTCCAGTCCCTCATTTTTCTCTTCGGGATAGACGAAGGGGTCCGATACCGGTGGCATGTGCTCGGTGATGCCCACCCAGGGATATCCCTGATCGATGTAAGTGCGAACAATCGCTTCGAGGGTGTCTTTGGCATGGCCGCAGAACTGGCCGCTGTGGCCCCCGTGAACCGACACCGGGAATTGACCGTCCATCGGCTTTTCTCCTTTTCACCCGGGCCTCGCCGGTCGTCTGATCGGAAATGACGAAACGTGCCACGCAGTGTTTTTTCTCCGCTTCCACCATCACACGCGCTGCATCGAATCCCTCAATCCGCTATATCGTATACAGAATCACCAGACATCGCGTCATCTCCGTGGACAGGCTTTTGAGTTTGTGGGGGGTATTGGAGTGGAAATGGATGGATTCCGCTTTTTTCAGGGTGTGCACCTTGCTGCCCAAAGTAAATTCCAATTTTCCTTCCATGACGAAGATGAACTCCTCTCCCTCATGCTTGTAGGCCACCGGCTTGTGATCGTGGTGGGGTTCGATGGTCACCATGAAGGCCCGCAGGTGGTCGTGTTCGGCGCCGGATGTCAGTGTTTGATAGGAGTAGTTGTGTGTGCGGTTGACGTAGGCCTGGATCCGCTGATCCTGGATCCGTTCTTTCTCTTCATCTTTCAGGAAGGTGCCGGGATCCACGCCGTAAGCGCCGGCGAGGCGCAGGATAAAGGCCACCGCCGGGGAGATCTCACCGGACTCGACACCGGCAATGAATTCCGGTGTCTGGCCGGTGACCTCTGCCAGGTGTTCCGGAGACCAGCCCTGGGCCTTGCGCAGCGACCTGATTTTCTCCGCGAAGCCGCTTCCTTTGATCGGCGCCGGCATGTCGGCGCACACGTCATCGGCCAACCGGCGCATGACCGCCTGTCGGGTCCGCGAGATCAGCAGCGGGAGAAAGGTCGGCGCATCGGCCACCACCCCGATATCCGCCAGCCGAAAAATTGGTGCGGCCGGATCCCGGTTAATGGCGACGATCGTGCTGGATTCCATGATTCCGGCTGTATACTGGATGGCGCCCGAGGTGCCCACGGTAATCAGCAGGTTCGGACGGACCGTTTTTCCTGTCTGGCCAATGAGCCGATCCTCGGCCACCCAGTGGTTGAGTACCGGCGGCCGTGTGGTGGCTACCTGACCGGCCATGGCGGCAGCCAGTTGCCGTATCTGTCCGAAATTTTCAATGCTGCCCAGACCGGCGCCGCCCACCACCACGGTGCGGGCGCTCTCAAGATTATCGCCGGTCAGGGGCGCCGGCCGGTGGGAAACCAGCCGGATTCCTTTTGCCTCAGCGATATCCGCCAGGCGCACGCATTCGACCCGGCCTTTTCGATTCGGATCCTTTTGATCGGTTGCACCGTGGGGGTTAACGGTGGCATAACCGGTTCCGTGGCCGGATGCGTAGGTGATTTCGGACATGATTTCCCCCCCCCAGGCTGGACAGAGGCCCACGACGTTCCCCGTTTCATCCGGTTGGAGGTCGACGCAGTCCGCCATCAGCCCGGCCCGTGCGACTGCCGCCGTTCGGGCGGCCAGGTCACGGCCGAAATCGGTGAGGGGGAACAGTACCAGCCGGGGGAATTTTTCCCTGAATACCGGCGTCAGGGCGTCGGAAAAAAGATGGGCGGTCGGCCTTGAGAATCCTTTGTTTTCAAAACGATACACCACGTCCGCGCCCCAGGCGAAGGCTTCATCTTCCACGGTCCCTTGGATTGCGCAGGCCTCGTCTTCCGAAGTGGTCAACAGATTGGTTTTTGCCGGTGTCAGCACGAACATGACGACCCGGTCCCCTGTTTTCACGGCCAGGCCTGCGGCCTTGATCAACACCTTGAAACTCAAGTCCAACAGGGAGCGGCTGCGAAGATCACCGAATACCCAGATTTCGTTTTTAATTGCCTTGGTCATGGTGATGGCTTGTGCGTTCCTCAATTGGGTGCCTGTCCGGAAACAAAATCCCGTTTGCGGACAGGCGCTGTTAATAAATCGTGGTCATCAGCGGGTTTGTCCTGTTGGATACGTTCATCCGATCAGACCCTTATCCACCAGTTGCCGGATCAGAGCATCGGCCTGTGCCACCGGTGTCCCTTCGATCCATCGGCAGATGCGGTTCCTTTGTACCGGTTTCATGGAAAGCACCCGGGTGGGGGAGCCTGCATCGCCAACCTGCTTGGGATCGAGACCCAATTGCCCGATGCCAATGGTTTCCACGGGCATTTCATCGAATGCAACGGCGATGCTCCCCAGCGCCGGATCCCGTGGGGCGGCAGCTGTCGGGTGGATGGTGAGTGCCGTGGGGGGGACCACTTCATAGACTTCAAGGAATCCGTCCACCTCACGTTCCACGTGGAGACATTCAAAGGGCCCATCAATCTTGACGACGCCGCTCACCATGGAGATATCCAGCAGAACGGCGGTCTGGGGACCGACCTGGCCGGTGTCGCTGTCCGAGGTGCGCGTTCCGAACAGCAACAGGTCGAAAGGCGCCAGGTATCGTACCCCGGCACACAGGGTGGTCGATGTGGCCAGGGTGTCCGCGCCGGCCAGGGCCGGATCACATAGCAGCACGGCCCGATCCGCGCCCAGCGCCAGTGCTTCCCGCAGGGTTGCAGCAGCGGTGGGTGGCCCCATGGAGAGAACGGTTACCGAACCGCCGTGCTTCCCCTTTAATCGGAGGGCCACTTCAAGTGCCGGCCGGTCAAAGGGGTTGAGGGCGCATTTGTCTGCCGTGCGGATGATTTTTCCCCGGGGCGCGTCGGTAACCACGGATTTGATGCAAACGATGATATGCAAGGGGATGCTCCTTTAAACCTGCCGCCAATGGCGAAGCTTCGTTCCGGAATAAGCGTTCGCGTCATTCATTTGGTATTTTATTGTGGATGAGCCGCCCAAAGCTCTTTTTTTCCATGCGTCCATCTTGGTTATGCAGTCAGGCGCCGTCCAATACGCTTTTGGCAATGACCATGCGATGGATTTCCGAGGTGCCTTCATAAATGCGGGTGACCCGTGCGTCACGGTAGTAGCGTTCCACGGGGTATGCCTTGCTGTATCCGTAGCCACCGTGGATCTGGACGGCCAGATCCGTTACCCGGGTTGCCGCTTCAGAGGCGAACAGTTTGGCCATGGCCGATGCCTTGGTGAATGGCAGGTTTTTGTCTTTCAGGGCCGCGGCCCGATAGACCAACAGCCGGGCGGCATCTACCTGGGTGGCCATGTCGGCAATCATGGTCTGGATCGCCTGGTGTTTTTGGATGGCAACCCCGAACTGCTGTCGCTGTCGGGCGTAGCGCACGGCTTCCTCCAGGGCCCCCTGAGCAATCCCCACGGCCTGGGCGGCAATGCCCATGCGGCCGGCATCCAGTGCGGCCAGGCCGATTTTCAGCCCCATGCCCTCCCGGGCCAACAGGTTTGTTTCGGGCACCCGGCAGTCGTAAAGCCGGATGGAACAGACCGGGTTGGCCCGCATGCCGCACAGGTCCTCCAGGTCGCCCACCACGAAACCGGGTGCCCCGCGCTCGGCCACCACCACACTGATGCCCCGCCGTCCGGCGGACGGATCGGTCCGGCAGAAAATCAGGCAGATATCGGCGATGCCACCGTTGGTCACAAAGGCCTTGTTGGCGTTAACCACGTAATCGTCGCCATCGGCCAGGGCGGTGGCTTCGATTCCGCCCGCGTCGGAGCCGGCATTGGGTTCGGTTAGGCAGAAGGCGCCGATTTTTTCCCCCCGGGCCAGGGGCGTTACCCAGCGTTCGATCTGCGCCCGGCTGCCGAAGGCCATGATGGGGTAAACGGCCACGCTGTTGTGGACGGTGACACACAGGCCGATGGCGGCACTGACCCGGGAGATCTCTTCGATGATGATGGCATAACTGATGGTATCTAGGCCGGCACCGCCCAACGGTTTTGGCACCTGGATACCGAAATAACCCAACGCGCCCATTTTTTCGACCACTTCCCAGGGGAAGCGGGCTTCCTGGTCGATTTGCGCGGCAATCGGACGAAATTCCCGATCGCAGAACCGCCGTACCGACTGGCGGATGGCGCGATGTTTTTCTTTCAGCAGCATATCCATATGGGGTCTGATCCTAAATATCGCCGTTTGTTTGATGGACGCTGTTGCAGCTATCAGAAATTCCAGGGTGCGTCAATGCTATCATATGGACCGACGACTCAATTTGAAATTGAAGCGGTCGGCAAATAGTGATACCAACGATCATGGCGAAGCAAACCGAAACATCCCGAAAATATCCTGACGCGCCTCGGCTTGCAGTGGGAGCAGTGGTCTTCAAGGGTGATGCCGTGCTTCTGGTTCAGCGTGGCAATTCACCGGCTGAGGGGATATGGGCCATCCCCGGCGGCAGTGTCCATCTGGGAGAGACGCTTCGGGCGGCGGCCGAACGGGAGATTTTGGAAGAAACCGGTGTGGTGATCCGGGCCCAAGAACCGATTTTCGTCTTTGATCTCATCGAACAAGATGACCGCGGTGTGGTAGCGTACCATTTCGTGATCGTGGACCTGACTGCCGACTATGTAAGCGGCGTGCCCCGAGCCGGCGATGACGCCGCCGATGCCCGCTGGATAACGGAAGATGAGTTGTCCCGCTTGACGGTGAATCCCGCCACCCGGCGTTTGCTGGCGGATAAATTCAACTTTGGTAACTATTTAAAATAATGATTGAAATTGTCGATAAAGAAAAAGAGCAGATCCGGCAATGGGGTAGGGAGGTTGACGGCGACAGAACCATACGCTATACGACCACCGGCCATTCGATGGATGAACCATTTAAAGCCTTCGCCGAATTGGTGACCGAACTGGCTCCCAACGTCCGGCTGAAAAAAGATGGTGATGCGTCGGTTTCCCTGCCCACCCTGTTTGTCGGCCGCCATGTGGCCTATCAGGCCCTGCCCCTGGATCGGGAACTGGCCCTGTTTCTGGATGTTCTGGGTGACGGCGACGCCTTTGCGGATCAGATTGCGCCGAATGTACGGCAGCGGTTGTCGCAGCTGCGGGCACCGGCCCTGGTCAAGGTCTACATTACGCCCCACTGTCCCTTCTGCCCG
>Ga0209633_10001372_pt1 | contig 25163 bp, 21 predicted proteins | sample Cruoilmetagenom1_FD_187290 | JGI IMG/M metagenome (GOLD analysis project Ga0209633, IMG submission 187290) | Oil polluted marine microbial communities from Coal Oil Point, Santa Barbara, California, USA - Sample 1 (SPAdes) (version 2) | ecosystem: Environmental > Aquatic > Marine > Oil seeps ...
TCGCCGAGGTCCTCGCTACCACGCGCTTTGATTCCTCGCAGAGCCTCGAGGACACGATTATGCGCTATGTCCGGCTCTATAATGGCTCCATCCCACAACGAGTTCTATACCATTGCACACCCATTGAGGCACTTAAACAATGGCACGAAAAACAACCCAAACTCTTTAACAAACGTGTATACAATCTCACGGGTCTTGACACCTAACTACTTCAACTGTTCCCCCGGATGCAATGCCATCCAAATCACAGGTAACAACTCCTGTCGTCTCGGAGCATGTGCCAGATTTGCTTGTCGCTGATACAAATGTTACGTCAGAGGGTAAGGTGTCGGTCAGCGTAGTGTCTAAACAGTTAGATAGGGCGCATTCTCATTTTGTGGACTAAGCGACGACCTTTAATGTTGGTGCTAACGCTATCGTTTTCAATGTGTTCCAGCGGCCCGCCTTGAAATAGGAGCGGAGCAATATGATTGCCTCGGCGCTTTCTTCTTTCCAGTAGATCGCAGGCCCTTTGATACGCAAATTGAGAACACGCCGAATGGCGCTTTCGATAGCGCCGCTTCCGATTGGAAGGCCTAATGCCTTCAATTGATCATAGGCCATGTGAGCTTTGTGCTTGATGAAATAGTTCAGTTCGGTTCGCATCGCCTTATTTCCTCCCCGGCATAGCGAGCGGATCTGTTTGATCACTGCTTCCACTTTACCCTGTTTCAGCAAGCGACGATGTTTCGTCAGCCAGGATTGACGCTCTTTTGCGGTCCATTTTTTGCGCAGTTGAGTGACCTTGGCCAGGTGTTCAACGGCATGATAGAAATCCAAAACAGGAAAAACCTGTTTTGGATTGAGACCCAAGTCCATCATCAAACCGGGGATGCGGTCCCAAATCCAAGGCGCACCATCGGAAACGAAGACAACAGACTCGGCCTGGGTGATCTCCAATTTTCTGAGATAGAAACGAATATACCCATACAAAACATCCGGCCCTTTCATCGTTCCATCAATGTAGGGTGAAAATTCCTTGGATCGACGACCCCGCTCATCGACAGCATAGATGATCAATAATTTTGGCTCTTTCCAATCGGTGTGATAGCGAGCACGCCCTTTCTTGGTTTTCGCTCCTTTTTTGTTGCGGCGTATTCGCACCCGTCCGCCATCACTCGACACGACGACCCGTCGCTTTCCAGCTTTATCGGCCAATTGAACCGCTTCATGGCCCAACCGCTTGCGCACCCGCTCCGCCCATTGGTAGGCAATCCGGCAGATGGCATGAATACTCACACGAATACCGCGCTGTTGCAACTCGCTGCGTGCTTCCTCCATGGAGCTCAGGGCTGCCAACGTTCTCGCAACTTCAGAACCTGTCACCGGCGTGCAACGATCATAGATTCCCAATCGCCGCAATGCCGGATACATGCCTTTGCCTTTAGCCTTTTTTCCATTGCCGGAATAGTAACGGGCTCGGACGGTAATCGCGATGCCCCATGACGTTTGCAGCACAACCTCTCTCTCGCCCCGATTTTTTAACTTCTTCGGCCAGCCTTTGATCAGTTTCCGCTCGTCTTCCCTGATTCTTTCTGAATCGATTGCAGCCTGGATGTCCCGCTCAAGCACCTTGGCTAACAGTGTGCCTACCCGATCACGCAGTTCCGTCTCTCGCCTCTCAACAGACTCTGCATCTTTTAGGTCCGGCTGAATAGCCACAACAGATGTAAAGCTATCGATGAGGGCTTGTATCTCGTCGTCAACGCAGTCATCATTTGTGCTCGCGCACGGTTCGTGGCTCATTGTGGTGCTTTCCTATAGGCGGTTAAAGTCACCACTACGATGCCTGAATCGTGCGCGTTTGTCTAATTCATGATGTCGCTCGGCTCACATCCGGTACAGTGAAACATGTCCGCATTTTGAGAATGCGCCCGAACAAAAAGCGATAATAGATAATCTTAAAAAGATTAAACACGATTTGGATGATGAGTACTACGTCCTCACTGTCGGAGGAACCGTGGTCAGTGCGGGAGATAATCCTTGGCTTGATATTAAGTTAAATTGGCTTGATATTAAGTTAAATTAAAGATATCAATCAATCAACGAATTTTAAGAGAACAGGATAAAATCATGAATACTAGCAAGCATGTTATAATTATCATATTCTGCATAACTTTATTGGGATGTGGGACTTTTTTATCGGTTGGAGAAACGACGGTTAAGAATTTTAAACCTCGCGGGGTTACCGTTAATAAGAGAGCAATCTATAAAGCTGAAGTGACGCTATTGTCTGCTACTGGAGATAAGGCTGAGCTATTGTCTGATTCTGGCCATTCATTGTCTGATTCTGGCGATCCTGTTTTTAAGTCGACCACGGTTGTGAGTGGAATTGATAGCAATAATGTATTGGTGATCAATGGGACTCGTATGCCATTCTCATCAGGACATCTTAAATTGACCGTTTCCGAGGAGCAGCTAACGACTGAGGTTGGAATCACGAGTGAAACTGGTGCTGTAAGGGCTGCTCAAGCAGCAAGTACGGTCGTAGAGACAGCAAATCAATAACCCTGGGCACCTTTGATATGCACTACATTGACGGTGAGTCAATTAACGTCGGATACCCTCCGTTTCGCTATCTGGAGAAAAAGGATGAGGCTGTCAAATTTTGAGGCATAAGGGGTCAAGGCAAGGAATAAGGAATAATTAGGAATAATTGGGGTCATATATGGTCTGCCCTATTAGCCCATCTTTGTAGGGTCGTTTAGAAAACTCCTGAAAAGACAGTTGGTTGCGATTTTTAAGCAGCCTCGGTTGGCACTACAGATTTTGCGCTGTCAATAATCGTTTTAAACGACCCTATCGGATCGGCTTGAATACCTAATGCCTGATAAATGACTTTCTGTTCCACTTCAGCTTTCGTGGTGGTTCTGATATGAATCATCTGACTTTCATTCGTCGGCATACTGACCCTGACTCTTTGCTGCGTCGACATAATCTTTCGGATGCCTTCCCAGCTCAGGTTGATACCCTTCTGCTTCAGTTGGTAACGTAAGGTATGAACCAGGTGATAGGCCAATAATGTGATGAAGAGGTGTCCTGTGACGCGGTCCTCTTTTTGGTGGTAGACAGGACGCAATCCCAGTTCGGATTTCAACGACCGGAAGGTCGCTTCGATTTCCGTTAATGTAATATAGGTCTCCCATAACTGTTCTTCAGACCAACCTTTAATGTTTGTCCGCAAACAGTAGACGCCTGTGAGGTGGTCCTTGTCGTTGGATTTAGAATTACGGCGCCACTTGATAGCAACGGCTTTTTCTTTATTCTCATCGGCGATGACATCAATCGAATATTCCTGGGATACGGTGCTGTTTTTCTCCCTGAGTCGTCCTATTCTCTCGACAACTCTTTCATAGTTTTTGACTGTCCCTTTTTTACCCAAGCCATCATGCAGTTTCGTCAGTGCTTCTTCCATGCGTTGGTGAAAACGATTGCGGATCCCTTGCTCCTTTCTAGCCTTCAATTCAGAGTGACAATACAGTCGGGTTTCCCCTGTCTCGGCGCATACTTCTTTCAATACCGTCACCTTGTTTTTACTATCATCCCGCACCAGCACCGTTCCTTCATTGTCTTGTGGATGCTCTTTTCGTTGCTCTCGGCTCACGACGATATAGCGGTGACCCTGGCTTTTTAACCATTCAACATTATCATCCGATGCAATGCCTGCATCCATGACAATAATGGGGCTGTTGCCGCTTGAACGGCCGTCTCCCTTGAGTTCATTGAGCATCGTCTCCAATGGGTCCCCGGTTCACTGGCATTGCCTTCGAACACCCGGCTGTGGAGCGGAAAACCATTGCCATCGAGCACCAGGCCAAGCGTCACCAATGGACAGTCACTGCGTTTTTGTTTGGACCGCCCATGCTTCGCTTTGGGGTTCATCTCGCAGCTCCCTTCGAAATGGGTGTTGGTCAGATCATATAACACCACTGAGCGCGATAAATTGAATAAGTCCTGCTCCCGGTTGTTTCGTCCCGCGCAAAATGAGGGGATTTATCTTGACCTATTTGAGGTGGGACAGCAATGGGCGTCTCGAGCTCATTGAGGAACACGGTGAACCTCAATGAGCGCGGGATGAAATAAGCTGTTTACATGGGGATCTCGTCGTCGAAGTCGCCATCGTCAATGTCCGGCGGACGCAGGCGTTCGCGTTCCTCTTGTTGGACGATGCGCATGAGCTGATCGTGATAGACCTGGAAGAATGTGTCGGTGAGGTGGCTCAGGAAAATGAACATCTGATTGACGGTGCCATCGGGAAGGTCGGAAGGAAAAAGTCGGTCAAATGTGCGAAGTGGGTCAGGTCTTGCATTCATATATTTTACGAATTAATCATGATCGGCAATCTTTTGGGGCGTAACCGACGTTCGACGCTTGGCCATGAATCAGTGGCTTAGCGGGCTTTTTGGCAAGAAAAAATCAACCACATGGGCACCCGCAGGCTCAATTGCCGTCATCGAACGAACAATCAACACATTGCGGCGCGGAAGACGGGTTGCGCCCACAAAAATTTGAAGCCTACCTCCCGCGGTCCGCTCAGCTTGCCGTAATGCGTTTAAACAAAACCTCGTTGCATGAATACCGTGAATGTATTAAGCTTACTAAATGATAGCTTCATTTGGAGATCGCGCGACATCGGATCTATATCATGGGATTTCCAGTGCCCGTGTTCGGCGATTACCATCGCAAATTTGTGAATCTGCGCTGTATAAGCTTGATATTCTTAATGCCGCTCAGTCACTTGATGATCTTCACTCACCACCAGGCAATAGACTTGAGATTTTGAAGGGTAATTATCAGGGATTTCACAGTATTCGTATCAATTCGCAATGGCATATCATATTTCGGTGGCACCTATCAAATGCTCATGATGTCAAAACCATTGATTACCACTAATCGAATATCGGAGATATCAAAGTGATCCCATCTCATAGAAAAGTGACACACCCTGGTGCTATTTTATTGAAAGAGTTTCTTGAACCTATGGAGCTTACGCAAAAAACGTTAGCAGTCCATTTAGGCATTCCAGTACAAAGAATCAATGAAATAGTAAGGGGCAAAAGAGGCATATCACCCGAAACTGCTTGGTTGTTATCAGAAGCCTTTGGTACATCACCTGAATTCTGGTTGAATCTACAATCGGCATATGATCTATCGTCACACAAGCCCAAGCAGCATGTCCCGCCTTTGGTACAAATTGGCGCATAATGGGAAAGCATGGGGTTTTCCAATCGCCATTCCCGCCAATGAGTAGGTCTGAAATCACGAATTTAGATCAATCGACACGACAGCTATCTTGACAACCATGGGAGGATGCCATGCCAAAAGCGTCAACAAAATCAGAATATAATTTCCACCGGGCAGGCGACTGGATTGCCACGGCCGTTGGAAAAACATTGGAGGGGACGCGTTGGGTATCGGAAAAACTGTTTATTCTCATTAAACTTTTCGCTGCTACTTCTTTATTCATCATTGTCATTTTTCTCCTGGTCAATGCCTTTAAAGATCGAGAGAAGATTTCTGTTCAACCATTCTCTGTCCCTGAAGAGATGCAGAAAGACCATAAAGCAGCTGGCAGCATCATCGCCAATATCATCAAACAAAAGTTAAGGACAAGACGAGCAGATATTGATGCGAGCATCGAAGATCTATCTGGTGAGCATGAGGCAAACAAAACATTAGTTTCCCATGGCAAAGGCGTTTTCAAAGGAGAAAACATCAAGTTGCCAGAGACCGGAATATCTATTAATGACGTTATTGAATTCCTCTCCGGACTTTTCGGGCGAAAAAATATCACTGGATCAATCTATGAAGACAATAATACCCTCTATTTACAAATAGAAATAGCTGGCGATATCTTCACTACTGGACGCAGTATCAAAGATAAAGAACAAACATCTTCATTACACATCGATCTCATTGAGGAGATGGCAGACGATGCGACCCACGATATACTAATTATGGCTTCAGAGAAATACCGGCTATACTTTTTTTGCACTGATGATCATTCACATTCAGGAGGTGACTTCGAACATCCAGGATACAAAGAACTTTTCGAACTATGCAATAAAGTCAATAGAAATTTGCCAAACGTCCCTGAAAGCATTCAAAAAGAGTTAGAGAATAGGCGTGACAAAGATAACCTATCCGATTCCTCTAATATCGAGCAATATATATTGGCAACCCTGGCAAACAAAATAGGTCAATCAGCAATCACTTCATCTTCGAACGTTGATCACCAAACGACTCCGAGCGTGTCTGAGGAAATTAAAAAAGTGGCTCTAGAACCGCAAGATTCTCATGGTAACGGGCCATCAACGCCTTCACCTGGTGAATTGCATGACACTGACGCTGACACCGACCCCTCTAAATCAAAGGGACCTGATCAGGAAAAAATGGACAACATCAAGCAGCGCCTGACGACATCAAAACTGCTACAACTAGAAAAAGCTTGCAAAAAGAGAAGGAAGGCGAACAGAATCGTATCCAACGCAGAAGAGAAAGAGGCTGGTATAGCTTATAAGAACGAAGAGTTCTCGAATGCCGAAAAAGCTTACATTCGAGCTATCGAAGCCAACTGCAGCAACCCTTATGCCTGGGCAAACCTCGGCATTTTGTTATCAGACTTAAGAAATAATGTGCATTTTGATCCAATAGAAGCCGCTGTTGCCTTAAATAAAGCGATAGAGCTCAAACCAAAAGCCGGCTGGATGCGGCATAGCCTTTGTGTTGCGGAAGCTTACAATAAAGAAGAAAGATTCGAAGAAGCAATTCATAGTCAACCGTGCCGTAAAGCAAGATCGGTTGAGCCCGGAAAACAACTTGTTTACGACAAGTTATTTAATATTGCCATCGCTGATAAATACAACCACTTAAAAAAATACAAGGAAGCTTTTAAGTTCTATAAAAAGGCAATCGAAATGGACCCAAAACGCACATGTCGCATGAAATCAGTGGTCGAACAAATGGACTCTATAAAGGCTAAGACAACCATTAAAAATCTACAACACGAGATTTGTGATGCACTAAGCAACGCCTATCCGGCAGCAAAACCGGATGAAGCTTGTGAAGAAACACTAATTGCCTATCAAGATGATCATTGCTGACCAAAAACAGGCTATAAGAAAAAATGGGGCGGAACAATCCCAAGCGGCCTTACCAACAATTATGCCCGCCAAAATACCCCACTTGGGCCCATATTATGCACACAGGAAAACCAAGCTCAACCATTCCGTTACAAGAACACCGATTGCTGTCATAACGACACATCAATCCGCTCCATGATATAACACAAACAATCCTGCCGAATCACCCGCTCGTCGAGCGTCAACATCGAGGGCATGATATTTTTTTTCAGCACGAGCTCACCATCATCGTTGACCTCGAAATAGTCCGAGGTCACGTCATCGCCCGTTTCATGGCAGGCCAGCAGCGGGATCTTTGAATGATCTCTCACGCTGCCGATCACTGTCTCGGCGGGGATTTCGGTGAAGTTCATATAATCGAGATCGTTGACCAGCCGGAAGTCGACCGGCTTTTCTTCGAAGCTGAAAGAGACAGAATCCGGTATCGTCACTTGAGCCACGGTATGAAACAGGTCGATGTTGCGTGAAGCGGCCGGCTGTTCCGAAATGGTGATCAGATGGAGACAGGTGTCGAGGTATTCCAGAGCGTGCTCGACGCCATGGGCCTGGCCCGGTTTGCCGCACTCCAGAGTGACGGCAGGGCACAGTTGCGCGAAGGCCGCGGACTGAACCCCTTTGGGGCGAATAAAGTAGACGACCAGACGGCTGAAGATGTTGGCCAGCTGCAGGTAGCGCGGATCGAGCCGGTTGACGCATCCATAGTGAGGGTTCAGGCCGGTATTGTTGTGTATGTCGATGCTGGCGAAGACGCGGCGTCTGACCATTTCGTCGACGACCTGTTGGGTCATGATGGTCTCGGGGCCGGCAGGCGCCTCGGTGCCGGGCCAGATGCGATTGTAGTCAGGCTGATGATCGAGCCGGCGCAGGCCCTCTTTGGCGGCCAGGACGTTGCTGAAAAAAATGGAGATCGAACGCGGCAGATCTCTCTCCATGTATTTGTTCAGCAGCGCCTGAACGGCCAGAAAGCCGGTCGATTCGTTGCCGTGCTGCAGCACCGAGATGAACAGGGGTTGTTCGATTCGCCCGGGCAGATGCATCAGGGTTGGCTGCGGAAAAATCGTATGCAGCTCGTCCGGTTTGATGCTGGTCAGCCTCTCGGGCAGCGTATCGACCTGTCTGAGCAGTGGTGATGTCAACATAACTCCCATTCGTGGACTGGGCGTCCGCTCTTTTGGTTGGCTAGATAAACGTTTGTCATGGTTTGAAAATCGCTGCCGCGGACGGCGATGAACCGCCGCTGCCATTCACTGCCGTTTTGGCCTGACTCGACCCGCTGCCGAATGACAGAGAGGTACGCTTCCGCATCGCCTCGTTCGATGCCCAGCTGCAGCAGGCCCTTTAAGGCATTGGGGATCAGCTCTTCGAGCAGCAACGGTTTCATGCGGCACTTGCCGCCCTTCAACCAGACGATCGGCGCGTTCATCCCAAAGCGGGCGGCCTGATAAAAGTTATCTTTGGCCTGTGCGAATGGGATATGCGGCTCCGGGTCCACCGCCTGCCGGCTCAGGTATTCGGCAAGCCCGTAGAAAAACGCCGCGTTCGCCAACATATCGATGATGCCGGGTCCTGATGGAACGACGCGATGTTCGATGCGAATATGCGGCGTACCGTCGTCGTCGAAACCGATCAAGGGCCGGTTCCAACGCCAGATCGTGCCGTTGTGGAGACGCAGATGTTCGAAAGCCTCGCAGTCGGAGTCCTGCTCGATCGGCAGCAGTACCGGAAAATGGTTCAGGTTTTCCTCGAAACATTCCAGGATGGACCGCCTCGCGTAGCCGGAGCCGAAGCTGACGCGGTGCAGCGGTCCATGGGCGGCGCCGTCGAAACCGCCGACCTCGATCGATTGTTCGAACACCGGGATACGGGTTTCCGCCCATAGATCCTTGCCGAACAGATAAGGCGCATTGGCACTGACCGCAACCATCGGCGCTGACGCCAGGATCGCCGCGTTATAGTAATGGTGCGCCCGGTCCAACGGGGCCTGGATATGGATCTGGAACGATGTCGCAGCCGATTCCAGCATCACATCGTTATGTTCGGACTTCAGGTGCTGATGGCCGACGATTTCCAGATGAATCGGTTCGCCGTGCAGGCGCAGAACCTGCTCATTCAATGCGCGAAAGCGATTGAGCTCCGACATGTTCGCCAGGTTCAATGCCGACTGTTTCAATGTCGGCAATATTCCTATGGTGAGTAGATGAACGCCGATCGATTCTGCGCTGCGACAGGCGCGGGCCCAAATCTCTTCCAAACCCCGCTGCAGACGACTCAATCCCTGCCCTTCCAGAGGCACCGGTTTGTTGTTGAGTTCGATATTGAATTTGGCCAGTTCCGGACAGGCGAAGGGGTCGTTGAACCTCTCCAGAAAGCGCGCATTCACAGGTGCAGGCGCCATCGCATCGTCGATCAGCCAGGCCTCGATTTCAAAGCCGGCGACCGGAGGCCGCTGCGAACAGCGACTGCTCTCGATCCGTTTTTTCAGAGCCAGGGTCTCTTCTTCGAGGCGATGCCGAAAGCGCTCGAAGTCGCCTTTGGTGAAATCGGTACGATTGATCTCCTGACCCATTGGATGCTCCCTTCAGAAAAAAACTCAGTGGCGAGGCCGCGGCCAGACCGACCAGACCGGAGTGATGCTGTTGGGCAGAGGCGGCAATCGGCCCAGCTGGATCCATGGCTTTTCCGGGCTGTGATAGTCCGACCCGACCGAACCAAGCAGATCGAAGCGGCGCGCTTGCTCGGCCGCGCAGCGAATATCGTTGCCGCTGCTGCTGCCGCATACGATTTCGATGCCCACTCCGCCGCACTGCTTGAACGCATCGAGCAGACGGCACAGCCACGCGCCGGTGAGCTTGTAGCGCAAGGGATGAGCGACCACAGCGGTGCCGCCCGCACCGTTGATCCATCCGATCGCTTCCTCCAGATCGGTCCATCGAGTGACGACAAAACCGGGCTTCCCAGCCCCAAGAAAGCGGTCGAATGCGTTTTGGAAGCTGCCGGCATGGCCGTGATCGACCAGATAGCGCGCAAAATGGGTGCGGGTGATCATACCCTTCCCTGCCAGCTGCAATGCTCCTTCGTAAGCGTTTTCAATCCCTTTTTTCTGCAATCGCGCCCCCATTTCAACGGCTCGCGATAAGCGCATGTTCCGAAGTCCCACAATGCCTTCCTGCAAGGGGGCATAATCGGGATCGATGTTCAGACCAATGATATGAATACAGCGCTGCTGCCAGGTCACGGACAATTCGATGCCCGGAATGAGCGTGATACCGTTCTCCTCGGCCGAGGCCCGGGCCTCGGCCAATCCGTCCGTGGTGTCGTGATCGGTCAGCGCCAGGTTTTTTACACCGCAGGCCCGCGCCTGTCGAACCAGCTCCGCCGGCGAAAGGGCGCCGTCCGATGCGGTCGAATGGGCATGGAGATCGTATTCGGAGATCATAAGAAAACCTTCTGTTTGCTGTCGATGCGCGGACGACCGTCGCCATACAGTTTGGCGTAGAGGCCGCCTTGCGCGATCAGCGTATCGTGCGGTCCCTGCTCGGCGATACGCCCGTCTTCGAACACATAGACCCGATCCGCCTGTTTGACCGCGCTGAGCCGATGCGCCACGATGATCGTCGTGCGGTTGCGAAGGAACCCGTTCAAAGCAGTATGCAGGCTCTGCTCGGTTTTGGTATCCAGGGCCGATGTCGCCTCGTCGAGAATCACAACTTTGGGATCGGCGAGGATCATGCGCGCAATCGCCATACGCTGCCGCTGCCCGCCCGACAGGCGCATGCCGAGGCGTCCGACCAAGGTATCGAGTTGCCGATCCATCTGCTCAACCGTCTCCTTGAGCTGGGCGATTTCCAGCGCTTTCCACAGAGCTTCATCGCTGTGCTGCCGGCCCATGGTCAGGTTAGCGCGAATCGTATCATTAAACAACACCGGGTGCTGCAGCACGGTGACGACATGTTCACGCACCACATCCAACCCGATGCGGGTGATCGGGATATCATCGAAATAGACCATGCCGGAGGTAACAGGATACAGTCCGATCAACACCTGGATCAGTGTGGATTTGCCGCCGCCGCTGGCGCCGACCAGCGCGACCTTTTCGCCGGGGTCGATGCGCAAGGTGATCCCCTTCAGGACATCGACGCCGTCGCCGTAGGCAAAATGAACGTCATCGAGCAGTATGCCGACCGTGCCGACGTCGGCGAATGGATTTTCGCGATGCGGGTACTGCGGTTCCTGCTTTAATTCGAACAGACGGTTGATGCGGGTGAGTGCCGCCGTAGCCTGATAGTAGCTGTATTGAATGCCGAGGATCTCCTGCACCGGCGCCATCATGAACCACAGATAGCCGAATACCGCCAACATTTCGCCGATCGTCAGATTGGAAAAAACGACCATCAGCATGGCGAGAGCGCGAAACAGATCGAAGCCGAAGAGAAAGACCAATGTGCTGAGACGATTGGCCGCATCGCTGCGCCAGGTGAAGGCGGTCGAATGATCTCTGACCGAGCGCGCCGACTCGATCAGCCGCTGCAGATAATAGCGCTCACGATTGCTGGCTCGTATCTGGTGAATCGCATCGAGGGTTTCCGTCAGCGACTGCTGAAACAGCTCGAACGCACGGTTTTCCTTTCTTTTCAGCTCCTTGACATGTTTACCGAGCACCATGGTGAAATAGATCACCACCGGGTTGAGAAGAAGGATGAACAGCGCCAATGGCCAATGCATCCAGAACAGCACGACAGCCGTTCCGATGATGGTGAAACAGGCGATCAGCAGACGACTGACGGTGGTGCCGATGAAGGCATCCACGGTCTCCAGGTCGGTCACCAGATAGGCGGCAACGGTGCCGCTGCCCAGCGTTTCGTACTCGGCCATGGAGATGCCCTGCAGGCAGCGAATCAGGCCGGTTCGCATGCGGCAGACGATATCCTTGGAAATGCGCGTAAACTGACGCGCCTGCCAGACGCTGAACAGATTCGCCAGAATTCGAAGCAGGAGCGACAGAAAAAGAATCGCCGTGATGTAAAGAACAGGGCCCTGCCAGGCGGCTGGGAACAGTCTGTTGATGGTCGCGACAACCACACCGGGTTTGTCGAGCAGCACTTCGTCGACCAGCAGCGGCATGAGCAAGGGCGTAGGGACACTCGCCAGCGCGGAAAGAATGGCGATGATGTGGGCTCTGACCAGTTCCGGCCGGTGCTCCAGCGCAATGCCATGCAGAAAAGCCCAATCGTAGCCGCGCTGAGAGGGTTCGGAAGATCTCATGTCAAAGAAGGAACAATAATGTCAATGGCCTCGGGTCGTTGCGGAATCATTTTTTATTGGGGCTGGAGAAATTACCCTCCCCTGCTGTCCCTGCAGAAGGGGTCATTATCGAACAGTGGCCGGTGAATCGGCTGTGCTATATTATCAAATTTTTGTCGCTTCTCAAGAATTCGAGGCATGGAGATCGGAAAGTGTCTGCTGTACGTTTTGGTCGTCGCCGGGTGGCTGATGAGCCCGGCTGCGCCGGCCGCATCACGTGTTCAGCAGCGGGCCGATTTTCTCCAGGCCGAGCAGGCTTTGAAGCGAGGGGACAACGCTGAATTCCAACAGCTGATGAGCAGCTTGACGGATTATCCGCTGTACCCTTACCTTCGCTACCGGAGCCTGCGCAAAGAGCATCTGGGCACGGCGGCAGTCGTGGAATCGTTTTTGCGCGCTTACCCCGACACTCCCTACGCGCTGTTCCTGCGCAGGAGACTGTTGAACGCTCTGGCCTCGAACAATCGCTGGCGAGAATTCGTCGATCATTACCAACCAGGCGTAAATTCCGCGCTGGAGTGCCGATACTACCAGGCTTTGTACAACCTGGGAGACCGCCGGGAGGCAATGGATGGCGCCCGCGAACTCTGGCTGGCAGGAACCTCGCAGCCGAATGCCTGTAATGCGCTGTTTTCCATCTGGCAAGCCGGCGGCGGACTGACCCCGGAGCTGGCCTGGCGCCGGTTCGGTTTGGCGATGGAGAGCGGAAATCCCGGCCTGGCCAAATATCTGAAGCGTTATCTGTCGACAAACGATTCAGCGGCTGCCGACTTCTGGTTGAGTGTACATCGCCGTCCCGAGCTGGTCCTGCAGTGCGCCCCATGGCGACGCAGGGATCCGCGCCATGGTCGGATTTTCGCGCACGGCGTCGCCAGGCTGGCGCGAAACCACCCGATTCAGGCATACACTGCCTGGCAGACGCACAAATCTTTTTTTGCGATCGATGGCACGGCGCGAGCACGAGCCGAACAGCGCATCGGCATCGCGCTGGCGAAGGGCCGACATCGGCAGGCATCACACTTTCTTGCAGCAATTCCTCCTGAGCGCAGCAGCGAAGCAGTCCGTGCCTGGCGCGTTCGCTCAGCCTTGCTGGCACGTGACTGGAGCGCAGCGGAATCAGCACTGGACCGGCTCACGGAAGTCGAACAGGCGATGCCGCGCTGGCGCTATTGGCGTGGCAAAACGCTGGCAGAACTGGGAGATAAGCAACAAGCCGAGCGGGTATTCAGAGAACTTGCGGAAGACCGAAGCTTCTACGGTTTTCTTGCCGCCGACCGACTTGGCTTGAAGTACACGGCCGCACTCACCGACCGTCCGGCGATCATCGATGCCGGCACGATGCTCCGGATCGAACAAAGCAGGGCGATTCAAGCGGCCTACGAATTTCTTCATTTCGACCGCCAAGCCGCGGCGCGGCGGGAATGGTGGCATATTCTGAAGCGCCTCGACCGTGAAGAGCTGATGGCAGCCGCGAAAATCGCGCAAAGATGGCAATGGCACCAAATGGCCATATTCACGATCGCCAAGGCGGAGTACTGGGACGACCTCACCCTGCGCTTTCCGGTTCTTTTCCGGCACTTCGTGGTGAACAATGCAACGCGGCACGGAATGAACCCGGCCGTTGTATTTGGATTGATTCGGCGTGAGAGCGTCTTCGACCCGACTGCACGCTCGCCGGCCGGTGCCCACGGCTTGATGCAGATCATGCCCGCGACCGGCAGACATATCGCCGGAAAACTGCGTGAGCGGTGGCGCTCGACCGCTCGCCTGAACGAGCCGGATGTCAATATCCGCTATGGAACGTTCTATTTCAGCGGCCTGTTGAATCGCTTCAACGGCAATTTCGCCCTGGCCGCGGCCGGCTATAATGCCGGACCCGGCCGGGTCAAGCGCTGGCTGCCGGTCGACCGGCCGATGGCTGCCGATCTGTGGGTCGAGATGATCCCATTCAAGGAAACACGCGACTATGTCACTACCGTGCTCATGTACGCGGTCATATACCAAGATCGGCTGCGGAAACCGACATTGCGTCTTTCGGATTTGATCCCGGATATCGTTTTGCTGAATCCCCGGAAAAAACGTGGCCCCGACATCGATGCGCAGCCTGTTTGCACGAAATGATCGATTGATTGATTGATGCCTGGTTAATCTTTATGATGACGGATTCGATTATCGTCCTGTAAGATAATGGGTAAAATAATTTAAAATGGTTCTCAAGGAATATTTAATGCAGAAGCAGCACAGCTATACACGGGAGGAATTGCTCAAGTGTGGACGGGGCGAACTGTTCGGCCCCGGCAACGCTCAGTTGCCCCTGCCGAACATGCTTATGTTCGACCGTATCACTCATGTCAGCGAAACCGGCGGTGTTTACGGTAAAGGGGAAATTCTTGCCGAACTCGACATCCATCCGGATCTCTGGTTTTTCGCCTGCCATTTCCAGGGTGATCCGGTGATGCCGGGCTGTTTGGGGTTGGACGCGATGTGGCAGTTGATCGGGTTTTATTTGGGATGGATGGGCGGGCCCGGCAGGGGACGTGCATTAGGCGTCGGCGAAGTCAAGTTTCGTGGGCAAGTGGTGCCGACCTGCAACCAAGTCCGATACACGATCAATCTCAAACGCGTTATTATGCGTAAATTGGTCATGGGTATCGCAGATGCCGAGCTGAGTGCCGACGGTAAGGTGCTTTATGAAGCGAGCGATCTTCGGGTGGGACTATTCAAGACCACCGAAGATTTTTGATGGAGTTGTTTTTATGAGACGTGTGGTTGTTACAGGTTTAGGAATCGTATCCAGTATCGGAAATAACAAGCAGGAAGTGTTGAGCGCGTTGCGCGAGGGGCGCTCAGGCATTGAATATTGTGAAGAATATGAAAAACTGGGCTTTCGCAGTCATATTCACGGGCCTATCCACCTCGACACCAGCGCTATGATCGACCGAAAGATTTTGCGCTTCATGGGCGATGGTGCGGCATTCAATTACATCGCCATGCAGCAGGCGATCGAGGATTCCGGGTTGGAAAGCGATGAAGTCTCCGATACGCGCACCGGCCTGATCATGGGTTCCGGCGGGCCCTCGACCTCCAATCTGCTGTTGGCGTATGATACGCTGCGGGCGAAAGGATTGCGGAAAGTAGGCCCTTATATGGTGCCCAGAACCATGTCCAGCACGACCACGGCGACATTGGCGACGCCCTTCAAGATCAAAGGCATCAACTACTCGATCAGTTCCGCCTGCTCCACCAGCGCGCACTGTATCGGCAATGCAGCCGAGCAGATTCAGTACGGCAAACAGGATATCGTTTTTGCCGGAGGCGGCGAAGAGGTCCACTGGACGATGACGGTATTGTTCGACGCCATGGGAGCATTGTCCTCCAAATACAACGACACGCCGACAACCGCATCGCGGCCCTACGATGCGACCCGCGACGGGTTCGTGATTTCGGGCGGAGGCGGCACACTGGTCTTGGAAGAGCTAGAGCATGCAAAGGCACGCGGCGCCAGGATCTATGCCGAGCTGGTCGGTTACGGTGCGACCTCGGACGGCTACGATATGGTGCAACCGTCCGGCGAAGGAGCAGTACGCTGTATGCGGCAGGCCTTGGAAACGGTTGAAGACCGAATCGACTATATCAACGCCCACGGCACCAGCACGCCGGTCGGAGATATCCGGGAGTTGGAGGCCGTCAAGGAGGTGTTCGGTGAAGAGATGCCGGCCATCAGTTCCACGAAATCGCTGTCCGGCCACGCATTAGGCGGTGCCGGCGTTAACGAAGCCATCTACTCGCTAATCATGATGGAATCGAATTTCATCGCGGCGTCGGCCAATATCACACAACTGGACCCGGCCGCCGAAGGCATTCCGATCGTCCGGGAACGAAAGGATGACGTGACACTGAACACGGTGATGTCGAACAGCTTCGGTTTCGGCGGTACCAACGCGACGCTCGTTTTCCGGCGTTACGACAATTAGCATGGCGGCGAATCGCCCTTCGGGCATCCGCCCTACTTCCTTTTTTTACCACGAAAACTTTTCCAGCCAGCCGGATGCGCTGACGCTTATCCGGGCTGCACCTGATTCCCAATCCCTGATTGCCGTTTCCTGATGGCAGCAAGTGCGGTAAAACAGAAAATCAACTTCAACAAGTTGCAGAAGCGACTGCGCCGCAAGATCGGCCAGGCGATCGCCGATTACGATATGATCGAGGAAGGCGATCGGGTGATGGTCTGCCTGTCGGGCGGGAAGGATTCCTTCACGCTTCTCGATATTCTGCTGAACCTGCAGCACAACGCGCCGGTTCGCTTCGAGCTGATTGCCGTCAATCTGGATCAAAAGCAACCGGGCTTTCCCGAGCATGTTCTGCCGGACTATCTCAACAGCCGCGGCATCCCCTTCCATATCATCGAGCAGGATACCTACAGAGTCGTGCAGCGGATCATTCCACAAGGAAAAACCACCTGCGGCTTATGTTCTCGCTTGCGACGTGGCGCATTGTACCGCTACGCGGCGGAGAACGGCATCACCAAGATTGCGTTGGGCCATCACCGCGACGACATCCTGGAAACCTTCTTTCTGAATCTTTTTTATGGTGGGAAATTGAAGGCCATGCCGCCCAAGCTGTTGAGCGACGACCGGCAGCACGTCGTCATTCGCCCCTTGGCTTACTGCAAAGAAAAAGAGATCGCCGCCTTCGCGGCGCAGCGCCGATTCCCGCTCGTTCCCTGCCGCTTGTGCGGCAACCAGGAGAACTTGCAGCGCCAGGCGATGAAAACCATGCTCGAGGGCTGGGACAGACAGTATCCCGGACGGCTCGAGAGCATCTTTGCCAGCTTGCAGCATGTGGCGCCGTCGCAGTTGGCCGATCAAAAGCTCTTCGATTTTCTCGGGCTCGAAGCCAGCCGGATCGGAGCGAACCCTGATGAATGCGAGCTGGCCGAAGAGAGTCTCTGAATGAGCGCTCGATTCGTTGTGCGCCGCCACGGCACGAGGCAGCAGCTTTTGCTGCCTGCCTTCCCAAAGCCGTGAACTGTCAACCGTCAACCCTTCGATGATCGCTCTGTTCACCGATTTCGGCGCCGAAGGCCCCTATCTGGGACAGATGATCAGCGTGCTCGATCAGGAGGCGCCCGATGCCAAGGGCATCAATCTGCTCAGCGATGCGCCTATGGCTGAGCCACGCCTGAGCGCCTACCTGCTGGCTGCACTGAGCCGGTGCCTGCCGCAGGGAACGGTCTTTCTCTGCGTGGTGGACCCAGGCGTAGGCGGAACACGCCTGCCCATCGTGCTCGAAGCCGATGGACGCTGGTTCGTCGGCCCCGACAATGGGCTGTTCAACACGATCGCCCGGCAGGCAAAAAAGACAGGCTGGTGGACAATCGAATGGCGGCCGGATGCCTTGTCCTCCAGCTTTCATGGCCGGGATCTGTTCGCGCCGATCGCTGCGCGCATCGCACAAGGAACAATTTCCGATGAGATCCAGACCTATCCCGGCCCGGACGTGAGCAGCTGGCCGGCCGACATCGAAACGATCGTCTACGCCGACCATTACGGCAATGCCATGACCGGATGTCGAAAATCGAGCGCAGCCGAACATCTGGCTCTTGCCGTCAACGGGCATCTCGTCCTGCCGGCAAAGACTTTTTGCGCCGTGCCGGAAGGGCATCCGTTCTGGTATGAGAATTCGTGCGGTCTGGTTGAAATTGCGGTCAACGGAGGGCGGGCCGGTGAGCTGCTGAGATTGGCCCCAGGCGTTGAGTTTCACTGGCAGCACAGTGACAATGGTGCGACCGAGTGAATCGAAGACGGGCGCAGGACACCGCTTTCCCGTTCATTTTGGAGGTCAGCTCCCACGCCGGTTAAAACGGCAACGTTTGCGTGAGCCCCGCCGACTTCGCAGCTTCATTGCCAGATGAGGATTGCGGCTGATGCACTGAATCAGCATGCGCCGCGCTCGCCGTGACGACCTCAACAACAACGATCCACCCGCGAGAATCAGCGGCAGCCCGATCGGCAGAGGAAGCGGGAAAGTGATCATGCCGATGACGATCAATAAACCGGCGAGGCTGACCAGACCCCATTTTTTTATCTTCCGGCCTATGATGGCCGCTGACCGCAGGAGCTCGTGGACCGGCCGGTCGCTGTGCGCATGCAAGACCTCCGCGCCGATGTCAGCTGGCTCAGGAACTGGCGGGTGCACGCCTCCCAGGAATAGTGCTGTGCGTATTCACGACACGCCGTTCGGTCCAGCGACAACGCCTTCAATGCAGCGGCTTTGAGATCCTCGCTCATGCAACCGACCCGATCGTCCAACAACACGTCGCGGGGCCCCTGCACCGGATAGGCAGCAACCGGCACGCCGCTGGCGAGTGCTTCCAGCATGGTCAGGCCGAAGGTATCGGTCAGGCTGGGAAACACGAACACATCAGCCGCTGCATAATATTCCGCCAGCGCTTCGCCGCTCTTGAAACCGACGAACCGAACATCGGAATAAGAGGCTTCCAGTTGATCGAGCCGGGGGCCATCGCCGACGACATATCTCGTGCCCGGCAGCGTCAGCTTCAGGAATGCCTCGACGTTTTTTTCCACGGCCACACGTCCGACGTACATGAATATCGGCCCTTCATCAGCAAACGGTCGGTCCGAGCGTGGATGAAAAAGCGCGGTATCGACGCCGCGCGACCATCGAACCAGATTATGGAACCCCTCATTTCCGAGCTCATCCTCCAGGGACGCAGTCGCCACCATGACATGCGAAGCCGGTCGGTGAAACCACCGTAGAAAAGCGTAGCCCCACCCAACCGGTATGCCAAACCGCAGATTGACATATTCCGGAAAGCGGGTGTGAAACGATGTCGTAAACGCAAGGTTATGCTTCAGGCAGTAGCAGCGGGCCGCCAGACCGAGCGGTCCTTCGGTGGCGATATGGATGCTGTCCGGCAGGCAGTCGTCGAGGAGACGCTGCAATTTTCTGCCGCAGCCCAGCGCCAGCCGTATGGATGGATAGGTCGGACAAGGCCAGTTGCGAAAACGGTCGGGCGTAATCGGCTCGACATCATGCCCAAGTCTCTCCAGGGTCTGGCAGGTCTTTGTCAACGTCGTGACGACACCGTTAATCTGCGGTCGCCAGGCGTCGCTTATCAGTGCTATTTTCAATGCATTGCTCCTCGTTCAGCAGGTAGACGCTCTCTTCAGCCCAACGAATGATCGAAATCCGCCCGCCATCGTCTTCCACCAATGCCGTGCAGCTTTCCACCCAGTCGCCGCAGTTGCAGTAGGTGAATGTGTCGTCCATCTCGGAAATGGCCGCGTGGTGAATATGGCCGCAAACGATACCGTCCACGCCTCTTTTCAGCCCCTCGTGCCTCAACGCTTCCTCAAAATTGCCGATAAAATTCACCGCGTTCTTGACCTTGTGTTTCAGATAAGAGGATAAGGACCAATATGGAAAACCGAATCTGCTGCGAAAAAAGTTGAACCAGCGATTGGCGACCAACAGCATGTCGTATGCTTCGCTGCCAAGGTAAGCCAGCCATTTGCTGTTGCACACCACACCATCGAATTCATCACCGTGCAGCACAAAATAAGTCCGATTGTCGGCCGCACGGTGAATGGCATTGGTTTGTATCGTGATGCCCAGGAAAAACATGCCGGCGTATTGACGAAAGAGCTCATCATGGTTGCCCGGAATGTAAACGACGCGGGTTCCTTGTTTCGCTTTGTCCACGATGGCTCGCACAACCTCGGTGTGCAGGCTTGGCCAGTACCATCCCGATTTGAGCTTCCAGACATCGATGATGTCGCCGACGAGATAAAGCTGTTCACACTCCGTGTGGTTGAGAAAATCCAGAAGGTGCTCGGCATTGCATCCGCGGGTTCCGAGGTGCACATCGGAAATCCAGATCGTTCTGTAATTCAGTGCCATGGGAAACTCCCCTTGTGCTGTTTTTTACAAAGGTAGTGTTTCTGTATTACAGTTTGATAACCGCTTCGTTAAGATTCTGTTAAAGTCTGCGCTGCGGCCCGTTTGGAGTGCGTTGGAAGCGCCGGCGGCCCGCCTCGATCAAGTGCACAACACGCGTTGCTCTCAGGAAAAGATTGCGGAGTCGTGCACTCACGCGTATAAATAACCTGGCGCATTACTCGACCTGTTCGACCTGCTGGAGGAAACAATGAGTGGAAGCAAACAGATGGATTACGGCCCATTGAGCCAACTGATCGGCGTTTGGAAAGGCGATAAAGGCCTTGATGTTGCCCCTGAACCTGACGGTACCGAAAACAATCCGTATTACGAAACCATTACTTTCACGGCGGTTGGCAATGTCACCAATGCTGAATCTCAGCTATTGGCAGCCGTCCATTACCGTCAAATCGTTCAACGCAAATCAAACCATGAGGTCTTTCACGACGAAACCGGCTACTGGATGTGGGATGCAGAAGCAGGGATCATCATGCACTCTCTATCCATTCCTCGAGCAGTCTGTGTGCTTGCTGGTGGAACCTATCGTGGGGAAAAAACACCCGCCGGCAGCATACTCTTGGAAGTTTCCGCCGCCCTCGATGACAAAGATTGGACAATTATCCAGTCGCCCTTCATGCGAGATAACGCGCGTACTACAGGCTTTCGTCACCGAATCGCTGTAGGAAATGGCAAACTCTCCTATGCAGAAACGACGACCCTGGAGATCTATGGGAAGGTGTTCGAACACACGGATCAGAATGAGTTATTACGTGAGTGACTACACGATGTTCTAATCGGTGCAATCCATGAAAACAGCATCGCTGCAATTCATCGCCTTTTTCACTCTCGTTGTATCATTTGCAACATTGGCCATTGGCATCGGCGGGGAGTTTGACGGTACCTATCAGGTTGGAAGAACCACCTGCACCGTCAAGCCGATCAAGATGGCATTCGAAGTGCGGTGGACCAAAGGAAAGGGATCGATGGTATTTTTTTATGAGTCCGATTCACGCTTCGGTGACCATACCTATGTTTCAGAGGAAAAGCCCGATGGCTTCGATCGCTTTGTCTTTTCCGATGAGCGGTTGGCATCCGGTGTATTCATTCGCTCCGATGGCGTGCGGTACCCGGTCAAGAAAAAAGATCGAAATCGATAAGCGAGAGAGCCGTGCCGGTGCCGCTCGAACGGTCAGCTCAACCGATAAAGCCAAGTGTGGCAGTACCATCCAGCAACGGTCGCAATGGTTCTTTTTCACTGCTTTTTATCGCCACCATCGAAGTCTGAAAACAATACCGAAAACTTCGTTCAAAAGGAAAAATGTCATGAAACTTGCGGAACTGCTTTCCATCTCAACGCCGACACCCATTAGCGAATTGACTGACGAACAAATCAAAGAGCGCAGAAGGCGTTGAGTCTGCTTGGGTACCCGGTCGGCGAAATCGACGGCTTGATCGGCCCGAAGACACGCAACGCCTGGGCGGAGTTCAAGACGGATGTATTCTTCGGCAACCCGGGCCTGATCGGAAAAGAATCCATCGAGACGCTTCAAGCGAAACTCGATGACATCGGAGAAGGAAAGATTCATGATTTTTCGACTAAGAGCGGCACGATCGAGGCGATCAAATGGGAATGCCGGGCGCAAGGCGTCGAACTCAACACACAGACCGCCTACGTTTTGGCAACGACCCAATGGGAGAGCAATCAGACCTTTGAGCCAGTGCGGGAAGCGTATTGGCTGAGCGAGAACTGGCGCAAGACCCATTTGCGCTACTATCCCTTCTACGGTCGCGGTTTCGTGCAGCTAACCTGGAAAAACAACTACGAGAAATATTCCAGAATTCTTGGTGTCGACATGGTCAGTGATCCGGACATCGCCATGCGGTCCAATGTCGCGTTGTTCGTGCTCGTCCACGGATTCAAGACCGGCGCATTTACCGGCCGGAAAATCGCCGACTACATCAATGAAACCAAAACCGATTTCGTTCGGGCCCGGCGGTGTATCAATGGCACCGACAGAGCACATGAGATCGCCGACATAGCGAATGAATTTCTCGCGGATCTGTAGTAGCGCAGCGAATCAGACATCATCGGCCTCCTTTGATGTCACAGGAGGCCCGGCTTTCCCAAACATTAGCCGGATGTCCTATCGATAATCGATCCCGAACAGCGGCTCGAACAGCCGCGCGTCATCAAAATGACGCCGCCCGACAAAGGCGGTGGCATAATGGCCCCATTGGCGCATTGCTCCCGGTTCCGGGACGCCCATGGGCCAGAAAAAGAAGCGTTCGCGCCGCTTGTTGTCCAATGTAGGAGAAACGCCCATGACCGAACTGTCCAGCGTCATCGGTGTCGTTTTTGCGATCTACCTGGGGCTGATGATCTACATCGGAGTGCTCGCCTCGCGACACGCGCACTCGCCGCTGGACTTCTTTCTCGGCAATCGATCTCTCAAGGCCTGGGTCACCGCCATCTCCTCGACCGCCAGTTCGGAAAGCGCGTGGGCCGTGCTCGGAACGGTCGGCCTGGCCTACCAGGAAGGTCTTTCGGCAGCGTGGTTTCTGCCCGGCTGCCTGTTGGGCTACGCCATCAACTGGTTCTTTCTGGCCGAGCGGCTGCGCCGCCATTCGCGGGAGCACCACTCGATCACCATCCCCGACTATCTCGCCTCCCTGTTCCCCGATAATACCAGAACGATTCGGCTGATTGCGGTCGCCATCATTTTCGCCTGCATGATGGCTTATATCGCAGCGCAGTTCACCGCCATCGGCAAGACCTTCGACTCCATCTTCGGCATTCCTTACACCGTCAGCATTCCCGTCGGGGCGGCGATCATCCTGCTTTATACCGCACTGGGCGGCTTTCTCGCAGTGGCCTGGACCGATTTTATTCAGGGGTTGATCATGGCCGGCGGACTTGTGGTGCTGGCTCTGTTCGCCTTGATGGAGCTTGGCGGCTGGAGCGGAATGATCGAGCAGGTACGACAGACAGCACCCGAACTGCTGACCTGGACCGGCGGTAAAACGGTTCCTGTCTTTCTCGGATCGGCGTTCGGCCTGCTCGGGATCGGTCTCGGTTATCCGGGACAGCCCCACGTCCTCAACCGCTATATGGCGGCCAAAGAGACCAAAACCATCAAGCAGGGCACCTGGATCGCAATGGGATGGGGCTTTTTGATTTACACCTCGGCCATTGTTCTCGGCATCGCCGGCCGCGCGCTGGTGCCCAACCTCGAGGACCCAGAATATCTGTTCCCGGTCGCCGCGGAAATGCTGTTGCCGACCGGGCTTGCCGCCATCATCCTGACCGGCGTCCTCGCCGCGATCATGTCCACCGTCTCCGCACAGATCATCGTCGCCACCTCGGCGGTCGCCCACGACCTGTTCAACCAACTGCTGCGGCGCGAACTGACTCATAAGCAGATCCTCTTGATCAGCCGCGTGACTGTGGTACTGCTCGGGGTCGGCGCCATGGCAGTGGCCCTGACCGAGGTCCGGGTGATCTTCTGGTTCGTGCTGTTCGCCTGGTCCGGCCTAGGCGCCAGCTTTGGCCCGCTGCTGCTCTGGACGCTCTATGCAAAACCGATCACCCGTACAGCGGCAGTCGCCGCGATGCTGACCGGATTCTTGACGACCATCATCTGGAAAGTCAGCGGACTGTCGGAATCACTCATTTACGAGCTCGTGCCGGCTTTTCTGCTGTCGTTTTCGGTGCTGTGGATCACGATGCGGAAATCGGAAAACAGAATCAGGGATCAGGAATCGGAACGGATGAGTCGTTTCTCTGATTCCTGATCCCCGATCCCCGATTCCTGTTTCCCATGCGACGCCATGGGAACGAGCGATGAGCAATCGGAAGCTCACAGCACATCGCTGGAAAAAAAACAGCGCAAGACCTTGATCATATAGGTGTGGTCCAGCGCCCCGGCGCTTTCGCGAATGCTGTGCATGGCCCACATCGGACTGCCGACATCGACCGAACGAATCCCGAGACCGGCCGATGCCATCGGACCGATGGTGCTGCCGCAGGGAATGTCGGTTCGGTGCGAATATTTCTGACAGGGCACATCGACCCGCTCGCACAAATGCATGAAAATCGCCTCCGAGACGCTCTCCGAGGTGTAGCGCAGGTTTGCATTGACTTTGATGACCGGCCCGTCGTTGACGATGACATGGTGATCCGGCTCGTAGGCGGCGGGAAAGTTCGGCTGCCAAGCGTGCGCCATATCGGCGCTGACCAGAAAACTGCAGGCCAGCGCCCGCTTATAGCCTTCCGGATCGACTTTCAACCCGAACGCAATGCGTTCCAGGATGTCAGGCAGAAAACGCCCATCGGCTCCTTTCATGCTTTGACTGCCGATCTCTTCATGATCGAAGAACGCGCACACCGCCGTGCTCTCCGCGTTCAAGGCGGCATCGTCGAGCAGGGCAACCAGGGCGGCATGACAGGAGGTGAGATTGTCCAGCTGGCTGTCGGCGAGAAACGTATCACCCGGACCCCAGAAGGCCCCTTTTTGCGTGTCGTAGAGGTTCAAATCCCAGGAGAGAATCGTATCGGGCGCGCAGCCCAGCCGCTCCGACAACAGCTCCAGAAATTGGTCGCGCGGAGAAAGCGACTCCTCCAAGACTGAGAGAATGACCGGCAGCTCCTTCTGCTTGTCGAGGCGCAGCCCCTCCTCGTTCACCTTGCGATTCATATGGATCGCCAGCTTAGGCAGGCGCACG
>Ga0209633_10001373_pt1 | contig 25154 bp, 22 predicted proteins | sample Cruoilmetagenom1_FD_187290 | JGI IMG/M metagenome (GOLD analysis project Ga0209633, IMG submission 187290) | Oil polluted marine microbial communities from Coal Oil Point, Santa Barbara, California, USA - Sample 1 (SPAdes) (version 2) | ecosystem: Environmental > Aquatic > Marine > Oil seeps ...
TAACCACCGAGCTGAACGAATTGAGACAAAGCCTCTTCACAACCACCATCATAGCCCTCGTTCTGGTAACACTCATTTCCATCACAGGGGCAATCGCTATTTACAAGGCTCTAATGCAACCCTTAAGGCGTCTTACAGAGGGCTCGCAAGCTCTGGCGACCGGAGAACTTTCACATAGAATTGCCCCCTCTGGTCCCCCGGAACTACGCGGCCTGGCGCGCAGCTTCAACGCCATGGCAGAAAAGCTTGCAGCACAACAGAAGCTGCTCATAAAAACCAATGAGGGACTGGAAGACACAATAGCCCGGCGCACTCACGAAATAGAGGAAAAAGCCAATAAAATCTCCAGCATCGACAATACTCGCCGACTTTTCTTCGCTAAAATCGGTCATGAATTGCGCACCCCACTGACGGTGATGCTTGGTGAAACCGATGTCGCACTTGGTCGCAAGGACGCATCAGCATCCATCTACCGCGAAGCGCTTCAGCACATCGCCGCCAATGGCGAATATCTCAAACGCCGTATCACAGATTTCATGACCATCGCCCGTTCAGAGGATGGCCAGATCACCATGCAAACGGCACCTTGCGAGTTACACGAAATAATCAAAGACACCGTAAAGAACGCCCGCGCCTACGCCCGCTCAAACAATATTCAACTGACAACCGACATCACCTGTGGCCCAGCCGTGGTAGCGGGTGACGAAAGCTGGCTCCACCAGGGCATTCTTGCCATCATAGACAATGCCATAAAATTTTCCCCCGAAGGCGGCGAAGTAAAAGTCAAACTCATTCCGTCAGAAGATAAAGCCATTATCAAACTGACTGACGAAGGCCCGGGCGTCGAGGAAACCGACCTGCCAAATCTTTTTGAACCCTATTTTCAATCAAATTCTGGCCGCACAATGGGGGGGAGCGGTCTTGGTCTCTCTATCGCCCGTTGGGTGGCAGACAAGCATTCTGGACAGATCAAAGCCATAAACCGCGACCCGGTCGGCCTTGCCATCCATATTGAATTACCCCTTTATAACAATCGCGACCTTCATGAGATCTGAGAAAAACAAAAATGAAAATTCTTATTATCGAGGATGATGCCGGCATTGGCCGCTTTTTAAAAAACGGGCTCACCGCAGAAGGTTTTGAAGTCAACTGGCTGCGAACAGGTACCCCCGCCATCGAGCAGGTTGAAAACGAATCCTACGCCGCCATGATACTAGATCTCATGCTGCCCGACATGGACGGCTACGACATATGCCGGGAAATCCGCGCCAGAAACATAACGATACCGATCTGCATGCTTACCGCGCGCGACGCATTGTCCGACAAGCTCGAAGGCTTTCAGGCAGGGGCCGATGACTACCTCGTCAAACCATTTTCCATTCATGAACTCATTGCCCGCATCAAGGTCATGACCAAAGCAAAGAAAAATTCACATGCACATGGCGTAATTGAAATTGATGGCTTGAACATCGACCGTCTCGCCCGGGAAATAAGCGTAAACGGCACGATCCTCGATCTTACCCAACGCGAATTTGATGTGGCACTTTGCCTCGCAAAAAATGCAGGCCATGTCGTCTCCCGTGACCAACTAATTGAAACCGCATGGGGTATGGATTCCGAAATCACCGCCAACACAGTTGATGTTTATGTCGGATATTTGAGACGTAAACTAGAAGTCCTGCAAAACAGCCCAAAAATCAGCACCATCCGCGGCATCGGCTTCAAAATGACCTGAACTTCAGTCTCCCATACCTCACACCCGCAAAATATATTTTCACAACCTCTCATAATTATCTCATGATCTAGCGAGCGCGCTCCGCTAATAAGGACACCTGACTATGGTGGAAATCACAGAGATAAGAGCAAACCGGATCAAAAAATTTCCCGCCACATTATGCACCTATATATTACTGAGATGTTCATCAGAGAAAATTTTCAAGCGGTAAGGCAATGACAACAATCAACAACCGGCAGATAAAACTAAAAAAACCGAGACCAGTATTTGGTGCTGTCGCGCGCGCGCTGATCGTCGTCAGCATTTTTACCATTTCATCTTCAATGGGAGCCTACGCCGCCAAACTCAACCTCGAAATCATCTATCTCGAAAAGAAAACACCGCGCCCGCCAACACTATCAAATCTCGACCGCATCCCCGACGATGAAGGTCTCATGGGCGCGCGGCTCGGTATTAAGGACGGCAACACCACCGGCCGCTTTCAGAATTTTAATCTCAAACTTCGCGAGTTGATCATTCCCGAAGGCGACGACACTATAGTCCGCGCCAAAACGGATCTTAAAATCGCACCAAAAATTATAATCGCCAACATGCCGAGTTCAGACCTGCTTGGCCTCGCGGCTTTGCCTGCCCTTAAAGACACCATCATCATAAATGCAGGCTCCATGAACACCGGACTCCGCTCCAAAAATTGCCGCGCCAATATCCTCCACACGATCCCGAGCCGCGCCATGCTTGCCGACGCCATGATGCAATTTCTTGTGAAAAAGCGCTGGACCAAAATATTTCTGGTCGAAGGCACTAAAGAAAATGACAAGGCTTATGCCGAGGCCATACGGAAATCTGCGAACAAGTTCCGCCTCAAAATCGTGGGCGACAAAAAATGGATTTTCGATGCAGACATGCGCCGCAATGCATCCGCCGAAGTCCCCGCATTCACCCAAGGAGTTGATTACGATATTTTATTGGTCGCTGATGAAGCGCGCGATTTTGGCCAATACATACTTTACAACACCTGGGAAGCGCGCCCGGTCGGCGGCAGCCACGGTCTCACTCCGGTTGCCTGGTCGCGTGCCGTCGAGCAATGGGGCGCGGTGCAATTACAAAACCGCTTCGCCAAAATCGCAAACCGTTCAATGGGCAATATCGATTACGCCGCATGGGCCGGGGTGCGTGCCGTAACAGAGGCCTTGATCCGCACCAAAAGCACCGACCCCAAAACCCTGAACGCATATCTGCGCGGGCCTGAGCTAAAACTCGCAATATTCAAAGGCCGCAGTTCAAGCTTCCGCCCCTGGAACGGACAGATGCGCCAATCGATCCCTCTGGTGCACTCAGGCGCCCTCGTCGCCAACGCACCATTTGAGGGGTTCCTCCACCCAACAACCGAGCTCGACACCCTGGGCCTCGATAAACCGGAAAGCAAATGCAAATGAGGAACCTGTTCCATATATTGACTTTATCCCTCGGGATATTGGGCGTGAGCGTAACGCATGCCAACGCCCACCTTGTCTACATCTCAAATGAAAAAGACGACACCCTGAGCGTCATCGACACCAAAACCATGTCGGTTATCAAGACTATCGAAGTTGGCGAACGCCCCCGCGGCATCATGCTCTCCAAGGATAATAAACGGCTCTATATATGCGCCTCCGACAGCGACACGGTGCAGGTAATGGATGTCGCTACAAACACGATCCTGCACGAATTGCCGTCCGGCGAAGACCCGGAACAATTTGCCCTCCACCCAAATAACAAACACCTCTACATCGCCAATGAAGATGATAACATCACCACCGTGGTCGATGTCGAAACCCGCCGCGTCCTGGCGCAAATTGACGTTGGTGTCGAGCCCGAAGGCATGGCCGTGAGTCCAGACGGCAAACTCGCGGTCAACACGTCCGAGACCACAAACATGGTCCACTGGATGGACACCAAAGCGTTTAAAATTATCGACAACACACTGGTCGATCAGCGCCCCCGCCATGCGGAATTCAACAAGGACGGCTCCCTTCTCTGGGCCTCATCCGAAATCGGCGGCACAGTTTCAATCATCCAGGTGCATCCCGGTAAAGCGGCAACGGGTGGCGATAAAAATGATGCAACGACCCAAGAGGGCTTAGAAAAGCTCCGTGTTGTCGAGGCGAAATCGAGCAATTTTAATCGCAAAGTAATCCATAAGATAAATTTCAAAATCCCCGGAATATCAAAGGACCGCATCCAACCTGTTGGTATCCGCCTCACGAGCGACGGAAAATACGCCTTTGTCGCCTTGGGCCCCGCCAATCACGTCGCGGTAGTTGATGCCAAAACCTATGAAGTCATCAAATATATTCTCGTCGGCCGCCGTGTCTGGCACATGGCCCTCACACCCGAAGAGGATCTCATGTTCACCACAAACGGTATCTCAGGCGATGTCTCGGTCATCGACATAAAAAAACTGAAAGCCATTAAATCAATCAAGGTCGGTCGCTACCCATGGGGTGCTGTCGTTCTGCCAACAAAATAATACTCAAACAGGAATTGCCCAATGACTTCGATTTTAAAAACACTTACTTTTCTTGGCGTGCTCATCGCGGCCACTACCATGGCCCAGGCCGAAGGTTACCTCGCCACAAAGCCAATAAAACTCCCCGACCTCATTTTGGGCACCGATGACGCGGGCTACAAGGTGAGCCAGAAAGAATACAACCTCAAAACCGGTCAATCCTACCGCCTCAAAATCAAATCGACCGGCGCCAAGGAATACGCTCTGGTGAGTGATGGTTTTTTTGACTTCATCTGGTTGCGCAAAGTCGAGGCCGGCGACATGGAAATCAAGGCAAACTCCATCTACGAACTGGAGTTTGAGGAAGAATCCACCGCCGCCATCTACTTCGTTCCCATCAAACCCGGCACCTATAAGCTCTATGCCAGAGGGTTGGAGCATAAGGGCACATTCACAACCATCAACGTAAAATAATCCATTGCATCTGAAGTATATATTGCGCTCGCGACCGCAATGTTACATTATTACATAATGCAAATGTAACAATATAACATTCAATTCAATCACGAGACCGGGGGGCCTCAAAATGACCCATGCCACGATAAACTTTTCGCGCCGTAAACACCTATGGATGATTGCCATACTATTCGCAGCCTTACAGACAGCCCAACCTGCCATGGCCGAACTCGAGATTCAGGAACCGGAAGTTGAAGCAGGCGAGGTCGAGTTCGAGATCATAAGTGGTTGGGCCACCGATCGCCCGAAAGGCGATGATCTCGAATATCTGAAACAATCCCATGAAGCCGAAATTGAACTCGGTATCAATAATTTTCTTAAATTCGAACTCGGAGCTGAGTTCGAAGAAGAGGTCGAAATCGAGGATGGCGAAAAAGAGCCCTCTTCCCTCAAATTTTCAGAGATCGAGCTTGGAGTTCAACTTGAGCTCCTGAATGTAACCGAACACGGCATAGGTCTCGCACTTGTCGCAGGTTACACCGCCGCCCAGGTGGACGAGGAGAACGACAGCATCAACTGGGGTGCCATCGCCAAACTCGCATCGGGCCCCGTTTCTCTCACAGTAAATGGCACCTTTTCCGACCCTCGCACAGATGATGCCGAAGAGGATCACGTCAATTTCGGTTACGGTGCGCAGGCTAAATACCAGATTAATGAAATGGTCGCCCTTGCGGCAGAAGCCTTTGGCGAGATTGATAATGTTTACAACCCCGTCGACCGGGACGAACAGGTCCATCAACTGGGACCCGTACTTTATCTAAGCTGGGAACGCGGCGAAGAAAGTGAAGGGGAAAAAGGCGATGACGCTGAAAACGGCGAGGAAGAGGAAGGCCTGGAAGTCACCCTGGGGCTTGGCGCGCTCTTTGGCTTAACCGATGTGACGCCCGACACCTCCATCAAGGCAATCCTTGAAATCGAATTCTGATTGCCGCGATTTTTCTCAAAGCAATAAGGCACGAAACGCCACATACATCCAGAGACGGGCTGTTGGCTGAGCCACAGCCCGACTCGAAGGATGCCATGAGAACGAATATTTCCCGTCTGCACGCACCATCTATACAAACGAACCTCGGGCAGGTTAAAACGCCTTCCATGAGTGACAATGAAAAAAAACCTGAACCCGCCCTCAATATCCGCGACCTCACCTATCATTATGGGACGAAATGCGCGCTTAACGGCGTCACCTTCAACGTCCAGCCATCAAGCTTCACCGCGCTCCTCGGCCCCAATGGCGCGGGAAAAACAACGCTGTTCGCCCTTATAACCCGGCTCTTCGATGCCCCTTCAGGCGACATTGCCATCTCGGGCCGCTCCTTGCGCAATGATGGAGCCAAAACGCTCAAGCCATTGGGTGTCGTTTTCCAGCAACCAACCCTCGATCTCGATCTTAGCGTCGAACAAAACCTCACATATCACGCAAGTCTCCACGGTCTCGCCCCAGGTGCTGCAAAAACCCGCATCCAGGAAGAGCTCACACGGCTCAACATGGCCGATAGACGAGGCGACAAAGTTCGCACCCTGAATGGTGGTCACAGACGGCGCGTTGAAATCGCCCGTGCCCTACTCCACGACCCTAAAATTCTACTGCTAGATGAACCAACTGTCGGCCTCGACGTGGAGAGCCGAAAATCAATCACACATTATATCCATGAACTGGCCCGGCAGCGGAAGATTGCCGTTCTATGGGCCACCCACCTCATCGACGAAATCGAAGATGGTGATGACCTGATCATCCTTCATCAGGGGCAGGTAAAAATCACAGGCTCAAGCCACGACGTTCTTGAAGCGAGCAACACCAAAACACTCGACGCGGCATTCGCACACTACACCGGTCGCAAAGAGGATGCCGCCTGATGAAGACATCCCATTACATCCGCGCCTTCAAGGGCATCGTCTGGCGCGAAATCCTCCGCTTCCTGCAACAACGCGAACGGTTCTTTGCAGCCCTCGTCCGCCCGTTGATCTGGCTCTTCGTATTTGCCGCAGGCTTCCGCGCAGCATTGGGCCTCTCCATTATCCCGCCCTATCAGACCTACATCACCTACGACACCTATATCGTACCCGGGCTCATTGCTATGATCCAACTATTCGCCGGCATGCAAAGTTCGCTTTCAATGGTTTATGACCGGGAAATGGGCTCCATGCGCATTCTTCTCACAGCCCCGCTGCCGCGCTGGTTTCTCCTGCTTTCCCGGCTCATAGGCAGCACCATCGTCTCGATTTTCCAGGTCTATGCGTTTCTCCTGGTGGCAAAACTGTTTGGCATTGATATCCCGCTAATGGGACATATTCTCGTATTTCCGGCACTCGTCCTCTCTGGCCTTATGCTCGGCAGCCTCGGAATGCTGTTGTCCTCTACCATTCGTCAGCTCGAGAATTTTGCAGGCGTCATGAACTTCGTCATTTTTCCCATGTTTTTCATGTCGTCAGCCCTCTATCCGCTCTGGAAAATCAAGGAAAGTAGCGTTCCGCTTTATAATTTCTGCCAGTTCAATCCCTTTACCTATGCGGTCGAGCTGATACGCTTCGCACTTTATGCAGAATTTAACGGCATGGCGTTCATGGTGGTATGTGCTGCACTTCTTGTGTTTTTAGGCACGGCATTCTGGGCCTATGACCCAACCCGCGGCATCACCGCCCGCAAAACAGGTGGCCCGCCCTGATCAACTATAGCTCACAGACCAAAACACAGCTCACCACGTAACTGGAGCATCTCGATAGGAGCATCCAAAAATACATTTGGATGCGACAAGCGACCAAGGGTCGCCGGGCCCAGGCCCGCCCTCGCGGAGCCGTGTGCTTCAGCACACTTGGCGTGAGCAAAAACAGAGCACCGGAACTGGTGCAAAAGAACCCGTCTAATCCGCCCGAAGTTGGCGGCATGCTACAAGATCAGCCCGAGCGGAGCAGAGCGAGCACGGATAAGCTGATCGCCAAAAAAACGGTTGCATCCACCTGATAAATGAAAGCTTGTTAACGAGCCATAGGGTGCAGCAGTTTAATCCGAGCGCAATTGACGGCAGGCAACCGGCTGAACACCCTCATAACCAAGCATCCAAACCTTTAATCCATCATCATTGAAGATTGAACGGAACTGGCTATCGAGCACGTTTTCACCACCCCGGTAAGCACCAAATTTCGGCAACACCAATCGCATCCCATTGGACACAAAGCACGGCCGCCTGATGGCATATCCCGGTGCGCCAATAAACGCTGCGGGATTTAGGTCGCCGGAAATTTCATGGGTTACTGGTCCCGCAAGCGGTCTATATCGAAGAATAAGTCCTCCGACGTCAAGCGCATCATGAGCATTGACGTCGACATCGCAAGATTGCGCATGATCGGCCAATGGACCGACCCAATGCCAGTCATAATTTTCAAAATAGGAGAAAAACATTTCATGCGCCGCACCTTCAAGATCGCTAAATTCATCTCGCCTGATCGGAGCAGCACCAAGTGCGACGATCCTTGAAGGTTGAAAACGCCGCAACACATCATCAAGCAGCGCCATTTTTTCCGCCATGCGATGGATCTTGCGACGTCGTGATGATGGGTGTTTAGACGGTTCTTTAGGTACGAGATCCGAAAGCACCACCGTGTCCGAGCACGGCATATAAAGCGCGCCCGACGGATCAAGTATAAGTTCCTTGCCGCAAATCGAAATCTGCCGACACGACCGGTCAGTATATCCCTGACCGGAAGTCGTGATAAATGACTGCGCCAATGTGGCACCTCCCCGAAAGTATCCCCTTGAGGTCTCGATCTAATATCTCGACCTAAACTTTCACACAGACGCAACATCAACGACAGGTGCGGATTTTTATCCACAGCGCCGAAGAAAACAACCTAATCGACTAATTTAATCCTTGTTGTGACTATTATGCCTGATTCGCGCAGATGATTCGCCCTTTTTCTTATTTAATTTAAAAGTCAAATAAATAAGACCTGTTAAGACGCAGAAAAAACAGAGATAAGGGTTAGAATATCAAACAGTATTAGAGCCCCACAACAGTCCGGCTTGCATGCACCGGGTCAAATATGTTTCTAATGCAAAACAGACACTTAATCAGGTTGTGCAACCATCAATTAGCCAACCGGATATCCGACCCATTCCAGGAGTTGATTGATATGGAAAATTTCTTTGGCGGTAGCCCGCTAGCAGTATTTCTCAGGCTTGCGGTTATATCATTGATCGTCGGCATCGTATTGGCAGCACTGGATTTGGACGCATTGGCACTTTTCCAGCACATCAAGCTTCTGCTGGCGCGGGTCTACAATCTTGGTTGGGGCGCCATTGAATGGGTATTGCAATACTTCCTGATAGGCGCAGTAATCGTATTTCCGATCTGGCTGATCGCCCGCCTCATCAAGACCATGGGAAAGCCTGGCGGAAGTTCCAACAACCGCTAGCAAGACCTTACAATCCGTGCGGCAACTCCAACTGCCGCCAGAACGCTTTATACGATATCCATCACCTGAGACGGTGGTCGCCCAATAGCAGCCTTATTGCCGTTCACCACAACCGGTCGTTCGATCAGGATGGGGTCAGCAAGCATGGCGGCAATCAGCTGATCATCGCTAAGCTCGGGGTTATCAAGCCCTTTTTCCCCATAAACGCTCTCACCACTTCGCATTAAATCGCGCGGGCCAATGCCGAGTTTCGTTAATACCATGCGCAACTCTTCCTCGCTTGGCGGCTGATCGAGATATTTCACTACGTTTAACTCAACGCCTTTTTCTTCCAAAAGCTCCAAAGTCGCCCGCGATTTCGAACAGCGTGGATTATGATAAATCGTAACAGTCATTTATTTTTTCCCAATCAATAAAAATGTAATTCATGTGCCCTGCCAGATGATACCAGCACTATGACGCCCACTTGTCTGCGTGGCTTCCAACAACGTCCGATATGGATGTTAACTTATGCGCTTGTGCGTGATCTTCAAGATGCGCCTTTATCCGTCCAACAAGACCCGGTCCCTCATAGATGAGCCCCGTATAAAGTTGTATCAACGACGCCCCGGCTCTCATTTTATCAAGCGCTCGCTCCGGGCTGTCGATCCCACCAACACCGATTAGTGGTATAACTCCACCACTAAGCTGAAAAACCCTCGCCAGCATCCGCGTTGACCGATCAAAAAGCGGCCGCCCGGAAAGCCCGCCGCTTTCCTGTGCCGTCACCTGGTCCACAAGGCCTGTCCGAACAAGCGTCGTATTGGAAATACAAATCGCATCAACCTTTTGCGCGACAAGAACCGCGACAATACCCTCAAGATCGCTTTCCGCCACATCCGGCGCAAGCTTCACCGCCATCGGTGGCCGCACACCCATCACCTCATATATCTCACCCCTGGCCGAATTGACGCGGTCAAGAAGCTCATTCAAGACATCTGGCGCCTGCAAATCGCGCAATCCGGGAGTATTTGGAGATGAAATATTGATCATGAAATAATCAGCAATTTCGGAAAATGCCGAAAGCCCCAGAACATAATCAGCTATCTTGTCGTCTGTATCCTTATTGGCTCCAATATTAATTCCCAATATGCCAGAAGGACGCTTGGCCTGAAGACGGGCCAATGCAGCCCCGTGTCCTTCATTATTAAATCCCAACCGATTGATAACCGCCCGGTCCCGAATAAGCCTGAAAATCCGCGGACCCGGATTACCCGGTTGCGCCAGAGGCGTCACCGTCCCGATTTCTGAATATCCAAATCCGATATTCCGAATGGCTTGCGGCACCCGTGCGTTTTTATCAAACCCGGCCGCAATACCCAACGGGTTAGGAAAATCAAGTCCCATAACCGATTGGGCAAGAGCTGGATGATCACCATTTTTTTGGCGCGGATAAAGCCCGCGCTCTAGCGACCGCAAGGTCATCTCGTGAGCACGCTCCGGCTCAATCGTCAGCAACAAAGGACGCGCCAGATCAAAAAAGCCGTTTAACATTTCAAACCTTCATAATTCGGGGAAAATATGTTTTCCAAATTCATCAATCGGCAATGGTTTTATCCATGCAACGAGTGAAATATCAAGTGCAGAATAAAGATGCGGAAAAAGCGCTCCACCACGAGACGGCTCCCACTTTAGCGCCTCCCCAAGCGCTGCGTCATCCACCGCAAAAAGAACCAGGTCTGACCTGCCCGCAAAATGCTTGGCAGCCGTGCCCCGCAATTGGTCTTTGGCTGAAAAATGTATAAAACCGTCCTGCACGTCTACCGCCGAGCCTTCATAACACCCAATGTCCTGAGCACGGCTCCACGCCTCAACTCCACATACCTTATAGATCATCAAACCGAAATTCCTGTATTTTCCCGTATTTTCCTGTATTTTTCTGTATTTTTCTGTATTAACGACTAGAGCATGATCAGCAAAAATCCTACCCCTGGCACCCTGACACTCTCCCCCTGGCACCCTGACACCAATTGTCCGAAGGGAGGGGCGGGTGTACGCGGTTTTGCGATTCCACTTAAACTGATACCGCTCAAGTCCCATTAAGACGTAGCAAAAATCGTTTCATCTGCAGTAAAAACATTAATCTTGAACTTCATGCAGATAAAAGTTGTAGAAACAAGCTAACCGCTACCGATTTCAGTTGCTCTACCACAATCAAAACTGTTTATTATAAAAGAGCGAACCCGGATCAATATCCAATATAGACCCTGGTTGATCCGCAACATCCCCCTGCACAATAAAGCTGAACACAGCAGGACATCAAGCAGAGCAAGTAAACCGGGTGCCATATATACACGGCACAAGTACACGATGAAATTTTAAGGGTGAGTAATGAGTTTTGATGTAACCAAGAAAAGCATTGGTCAATTATTCACCGGTAAGAATTTTTACGTGTTACCTGCATATCAGCGCCCCTTCTCCTGGACAAGCAAAGAGGCCATGCGCCTCCTCAACGATCTAATGCTGTCTTACGTGGAGGAAGATCAAAATCCGTATTTCCTGGGCATGACTGTTTCGGTTTTACAAGAGCTTGACGAAGGACCAACGGGTTCATCGCTCCCTTCAATTGCCAAAGCCGAGGCGTCCGTAGAAAATGCAATCGAAATAAATGGTGTGATTGATGGTCAGCAAAGGCTGGCAACGCTCACTATATTGCTGGCTGTTCTACGCGATTTGAGTGAACCTGGTAGCGAACGGGAATTCATTCGTTCCTTGGTCGAGGTCAAGGATGCATCCATCCACCCCTTCCGTCTCGTTCTATTCACCAACGACAATGATATTTTTGAGCATCTCATCCAACCAGACGGATCAACCCTAATAGAGACAGACAATGCGGATTTGCATCAATCTCAGGAAAATATTCTCCATATCAGGGAACTCTTTAAAAAGCGCCTGTCGCAAATGGATCCAGACCATCGCAGCGGCTTGCTGAAATTCATTATCGACTGCGCGACCTTAATTTGCGTAACTGCCTTGGATCTCGATTCCGGCTATAAAATTTTTATGGGCATTAATCAGACGGGCAAAAAACTCGCGATCTCAGATATCGCCCGCGCACTATTCCTCGGCTCCGTTCCAGCAGAAGAGCGCGAAGCCGTCACCATAGACTGGCGACAGACGGAAGAAATCCTGGGCGAAGAATTCGACGGAATTTTCAGCTTCATCCAAAGAATTCACGGTCGCCGCAGCGAAAAAATAATTTCCGAAAACATCGCCATCTCCAAGCTCGCTGGAGGCTCGGCACCTTATATCAAAAACGTCGTAACGCCCCTCGCAGAGGCGCTGATATATATCAAAAAACCCGAAGTAAGGAATATCCCGGAAGACCACGCCATCCATCGCCACCTGACAATGCTCCGGTGGATAAAAAATGATGCATGGATACCACCGGCCATCCAGTTCCTCTCCTCCAATAAGAACCAGACAGATGAAATCGACCAATTTTTGCGCGAACTGCACCGCCTGGTATTTGGACTAACGGTCATGGGACTGGGCGATTCCAAACGCCTGACGCGACATCGCGGCCTGATCCGTAACATCATGGACAGCACCCACTGGAACAAATCGACAAGCAAGCTATTCCTGACCACCGACGAACAAAAGAAAATACTCTATCAGCTGACCTTCAATCTCTATTCCTCAAGCTCCCAGTCATCAAAATTGATGCTGCTCCTGCTAAATGACGTCATTGCAGGTGGCGATCTCCAATTTGATCCAGCTGATATATCTGTTGAACACGTCTTCCCCCGTCGACCGACGAAAAGATCCAACTGGCTGAAAGTTTTTGAAGACGCCAACGAGCGGGACGCATGTCGTTCCAGCCTTGGCAATCAAATCCCGCTGACCGTAAAGATGAATAACAAGGTCAAAAATTTTGACTATGCTGAAAAGCTGGAAATAATTTTTCCAGAGGACAAATTAACCGGCAGCAGGAAACCGACCGAGTTCGCCATTACCAACCAACTCCTGAGTATCAACAATTGGGACTACGCCACCGTCATGGAGAATGAAGAGCGCTATCTCGACATACTCAAAAAGACCTTACGTCTCGAAGGACCATCGGGCATAGAATTAAGGCGCGCAAAGCAAAATGGAAAATCAAACCCGACCACCTGACGGATTCAACTGACGAGCTTGCCGCTGGCACCAGCGTTAATGAGCGCTATGGTTTTCTTGACACCATAAAGCTCAATAAACGAGCCAAAGCGTGGCCCCTGACTTTGCCCAAGCAACACCTCATAAAGGGCGCGGAACCAATCACGTAAATTCTCAAATTCATGGGCTTTACCAACCTCATAAACAATTGATTGCAGGTCCTGCCCCGACATCCCGTCTTCAACCTCGCCAAGCCGTGCCGCAAGATCCATCAAAGCTGTCCGCTCGACCTCGCTTGCCAGCCGGTACTGTTTTTGCGGTTTCACAAAATCATGGAAATAGGCAATCGCATAGCCAACCATCTGATCAAGTGCGGGATGGCTTGTCGGTGTCGCATCAGGCGCATAGCTCTGAATAAAGCCCCACAACACACTGGCATCTTCCGAATTTGACGCATTCACCAGATTAAGCAGAAGATTAAAGCTGATTGGCTGCTCGGTTGCTGGAGGATTCCCCTGATGAATGTGCCAGGCAGGGTTTTGCAGCCGGGCTGCCTCATCCTGCTCGCCATATTTACTGACGAATGTCAGATACTCATCGACATTTTTCGGGATCACATCGAAATAAAGCCGTTTGGCGGTTTTCGGTTTCGAATACATAAAGAGCGAAAGGCTTTCCGGCGACGCATATTTAAGCCACTCATCAATCGTCAGACCATTCCCAAGCGATTTGGAAATCTTGGCGCCTTTATCATCCAGAAAGAGCTCATAATTAAACCCCTCAGGCGGTGTGCCGCCCATCGCCTTGCAGATGCGCGATGATAGTTTGACCGAATCGATAAGATCCTTGCCCGCCATCTCATAATCGACCCCAAGTGCGACCCAGCGCATGGCCCAATCCGCCTTCCACTGACATTTGACGTGCCCCCCCGTAACTGGCACCTCGACCATGTCTCCTGTTTCAGGATCCTTATATGTAATCGTTCCATTCTTATTATCACGCTCAACAACCGGCACTTGCAACACAGAACCGGTTCGCGGGCAGATCGGCAGAAACGGCGAATAGGTTTTTTGTCGCTCCTCACCAAGTGTCGGTAAAATGATTTTCAGCACATCGTCATAAACATCAAGCATCTTGAGAAGTGTGGTGTCGAATGAGCCAGACTTATAGCACTCTGTGGCTGAATAAAACTCATATTCAAACCCGAACGCATCGAGAAAAGATTTAAGCCTTGCGTTATTGTGATGCGCAAAACTTTCGTATTCACCAAAGGGATCCGGCACAGCCGTAAGTGGTTTTTCAAGATACTCTGTCAACATGTCCTGATTGGGCAAATTTTCAGGGACTTTCCGCAAACCATCCATGTCGTCTGAAAAACAAATCAGCCGGGTCGGCAGATCAGATAGAACCTCAAACGCATGACGTACCATCGCAGTACGCGCGACCTCACCAAAAGTGCCAATATGTGGCAGGCCCGACGGTCCATATCCTGTCTCAAAAACGACCTGTTCAGGTGGAGATTTTAAACGCTCAATCCTCTTGATAAGACGGCGCGCTTCTTCAAATGGCCAGGACTTGGTAGTTTCCGCAGCGGCTATCAGTTCTGGGGACGACGTCAATGACATGGCAGGGCTCTGACTTGATTGTTAAAATACTTAAATGAATTAAACGGTCGGCATCAATTTCGCAGGCCGAACACTATGCTCGGGGACCCGGTACGTCAATCAATTGATAGAAACCCGACAGGGATATTACGCAATAGCTTTTCCTTGCCCGAAACTTCCAAATCTCCTATTGCATGTGGTCAACAACATCCGCATTTCAGATCAGCGCCCAACTCTCACATCGCGCGAATTTATTTCCATAAGAAGGAATACACCGAATGGCGAAGTCACTTGATACCCACTCAGCACTCATCTACGTCATGGTTACCATGTCCGCAGTGGATCGCGATATCACGGATACAGAACTTTCACGCATTGGAGATCTCGTTTCCCGCCTGCCGGTTTTCAAAGATTTCAACAGTGACGATCTCATCAAAACCGCCCAGCAATGCGGGGAAGTCATGAGCAAACCGGACGGACTGGAAGCAGTGCTTCAACAGATCGCCACATCCCTGCCAACACGCCTGCATGAAACCGCTTACGCACTGGCAGTAGAAATCGCCGCGGTTGATCTCGATGTCAAACAGGAAGAATTGCGGTTTCTTCAATTGCTCCGCGACCATCTCGAACTTGATAAACTTGCGGTCGCCGCCATTGAACGCGGTGCCCGTGCCCGCCACCAGGTACTGTAATTTAGCCCCCGCCCGAAAAATCAGAGCAGTGATTTATCCAGATTCCTGCGACAAGGACACAAAGTGCCCCGGCGTGAACGCCTTCTGCCGGAGTGTCGCCATGCAATGGCGAATAGCGCGTGAGACAATAAAACGTGACTGGTAAGATACGCAGGAATGCTTATCTTATGCTGATATTTCAGAAATTAATTTAGCGCGGGCAATCATGGGACTATATTTAGGATTGAGCGAAGTTCAGCTTCGGCTCTCGGTTTTTATTGGCGTATTCATCATAATGGCGCTGCTCGAACTGCTCATGCCGCGCCGCAAGCTGAACTATTCAAAATCGCACCGATGGTTCACGAACATATCGGTGATCGCCATCGGTAGCCTTGTCGTCCGCCTTATGGGAATGCTGGCTGTTCCACTCCTCGCCGTCGCAACCGCGCTCTGGACAGAGGCCAATAGCTGGGGACTGCTGCATTTCGTGAATTTTCCCACCTGGGTAGAAATCCTGATTGCCGTTGTTCTGCTCGACATGGCCATTTACGGTCAACATGTTGCTTCACACAAGATCACCATGCTCTGGCATTTCCACCGAATGCATCACGCCGACGTCGACATAGATCTGACAACCGGTGCCCGCTTTCATCCCATCGAAATCGTCCTCTCAATGCTCTATAAAATAGTGATCGTGTTGATCCTTGGCCCAAGCCCGGAAGCGGTGGTTATTTTTGAGGTGTTGCTCAATGGGTCGGCCATGTTCAACCATGCCAATTTCAAGCTGCCCCTGGCGCTGGATCGCGTCATTCGGATGATTTTTGTGACACCCGATATGCACCGCATCCATCATTCGGTCATCCACCGGGAGACGGATTCAAACTACGGTTTTGCTCTTTCCATCTGGGACCGAATTTACGGCACATATAATGAAAAACCAAAAATGGGTCATGACGACATGACCATAGGTCTGCCCGATTACCAATCCGCAAAGCCAACAAATATTGTGTGGTGCCTGAAGCTGCCCTTTACCGGGGACGATAGTTTCTCTCTTCCTGATCATGAGACAGAAGCGAGCACGAAGGCAAACACAGACAGTTAGCACAGCCGGTAGTCTCATCAGTGAGGTAATATTTTTGGTGAAGGGACACGATTGCGCTCTCAAAGATCAATAAACCTTCATCGGAAAATAGCGCAAAAAAAGCTCTTCAACCCGTCCACTTCGACGAATTGAATCCAGCGCCTTATTGATCTGCTTGCGCAAATCTTGATCACCCTTACGCACTGCAACACCAATACCGTCACCAAAATAGGTCTGATCTGAATAAGCCCCACCGCGCAACTCGCAACAGCTCGCAGACTGAGTTCCGTTTACCCAGAACATCAACCCCATGCCGTCACCAAACAACAGCTCAACCTTGCCGTCTTTCAGCGCCTGTCGGGCAACATCATCATTGTCATAAGCAATCACCTTGCAGTCGCGAAAATAACGATTGATAAATGCCTCATGAGCAGACCCCCGCACAACAGCCAGACTGCGGCCTTCTAGCCCGATCGGCGTCATCTCATAGTCATCAAGGTCCTTGCGCCCTATGAAGCGTCCCGGTGTAAAATAATACCGATCTGAAAAATCAGCCTGCTTCAACGATTGAGGTGTCACCTTGATCGACGCAATAATAGCATCCGCCTCACCCCGGCCAAGGTCCGGCAAAAGCTTGCTCCATTCCCGCCGTTCGATATTACATGTCACATCAAGCTCCAGGCAAATCGCCCGTGCCAGATCGACATTAAAGCCGGTGAGAACCCCGTCCTCATCCTGATAATTAAAGGGCGGAAAATCATCCGCCGTGATAAAACGAATAATTGAGCGCTTGGGTGCCTGTACGTTTTCCTCCCCAGCCCCGTCATCGCTGTTGCCTTGCGCCCGCAAAGGTAAGATCGGTGCCAAAACCACCGCCAAACACAACAAGCACGCAAAACCGCCTGATCTGATCACGGTTCTCATCACTGTTTTTGCCGATGTTTCCGCCGATGTTTCCCATGACACAAACGACATTTTTGCAGTCCTCTCTCATTGTTTCAAACCACGCGCACCGTGATGCCCTGATCACACGCTCACAAACGCATTTACACGCAAATTATGGTTAATGCTAGCAAGCTGCAAGCCCGCATTTTTCACTGTGCCCAGGGACGGGCTAGGTATCTACCGTATTGAGCGCGTTAACCACAGTCTGCATCATGCCCACCAATGGCGAATACTGGCCCAACGCCCGGCGCAAGAGCAAAACAATCAATCTGATGCAAGATAAATGGCACCCCACCCCGCAACAAATTATCCATGATCCAGTTCCGCGGCCAGCACAGAGTCTTGAGCTTGACCGTCTACACAAACACATAAACCTGGCTTATCCGCTCCCGCCCAACGCACCACGACCTCACCCCGCTCCACCGGGCAAATGCACGGAATACAGTTTCCTGACCAATATTCTAAGCCCGCCAACCCTCGACCACGCGGCCTATCTGGCAAGCCAATGGAACAGCCCCCTTCATGAAGTATTGATTTCATTGGGCTGGATAAACGAAGAAACCTATTGCCGGGCCCTCGCAACCCATCTCAATCTCAGATATGTCAGCCCGGACGAGGCCAAATTCCTGCGTCTTCCTCTGGAAAAAGCACCCATATCAATATTGCCAGAACCCGCCCTCGGCGTCCTGGACCTGGGAGCAGATCAAACCATTGCCATAAACGGTCGCTCCGTGACACCTGACAAGCTTGCTGAAATCATTGGTGCTTCGGGTAAAAACCCGAGCCGCCTCGCCATTGCGTCCCAGACCACTATGCGCACCACCCAGCGCGCCCAAAACCAGAATAAAGCACTCAAACGTGCCAAAGATCATCTGGCAAATACCGCGCCCACACTTTCCGCCTCAACCGGCATGTGGCCGTCGCAGGCACTGACAGCATCAATGCTGATGGGAATGCTCGCAGGTGCCGTCGCGATGGCCCCGAAACTCACCTTAACGTTCATTCTCGGTCTGTTGACAGTACCATTTTTAATCATCGTCATTATAAGGCTGGTAACGCTGCTGGTGATATTTAGCAAAAACCCGGAAAAAAACTATTCTTCACAAAATGACAAGGACCACGCAGCCCCCGAGGACGCAGACCTGCCCGTCTACTCAATCCTGGTCCCTCTTTTCAAAGAACACGAAGTACTGCCCGACCTTATCGAAGCGCTAAAAATGCTCGATTATCCCGCCACCAAACTCGACATAAAAATCATTCTTGAAAGCGTTGATCTTAAAACTATTGAGGTTGCGCAAACACTACATCTGCCGGGAAATTTTGACATCATTATCGTGCCCGATGGCGGTCCAAAAACAAAACCAAAAGCGCTCAATTACGCCCTGCAATATGCCAAAGGCGAATATGTCGTCATCTATGACGCCGAAGACGAACCTGATACAGACCAGCTTCGCGCAGCCCTTGAGATGTTCCACAAGGCCGGCCCGGAAATCGCCTGTATTCAGGCGCGGCTCAATATTTACAATTATCAGCAAAACTGGTTCACACGACAATTCACTATTGAATATACGGCACTTTTTGACGGCCTGCTTCCTGCCTTCGAAAGCCTTAAGATGCCAATCATGTTAGGTGGAACATCCAATCATTTCAAAGTCTCAATACTCAGAAAGATAGGCGCCTGGGACCCTTACAATGTGACCGAAGATGCCGACCTCGGCATCCGAATAAACCGCCAGGGCTATCGCTGCATGGTCCTCCCATCAACCACCTATGAAGAAGCACCGACCCGCCTGAAATCCTGGGTCCAACAGCGCACGAGATGGTTAAAAGGCTGGCTACAGACATTTCTCGTCCACACACGCAACACCGCCCGCCTGAGAAGGGATATGGGGAGCTGGCGATATCTCGGCTTTCAGGCCATTCTCGGCGGCGCCATCCTCTCGGCACTCATCCATCCGCTATTTTACCTAGGTCTCATCATAGAGTTTTTATCCGGTGATCTCTTGTCAAAACCAACAGACCTATTCGGCAATACCTTATGGCACGCAGCCCTTATCAACCTCTCTTGCGGCTACCTCGCGGCAATTCTACTGGCCTGGGTTACCCTCATAAGGCGTGGCATCCCCTCGCTCATATTCCATACGCTAACCATGCCCGTTTACTGGTTATTAATTTCATTCGCCGCATATCGTGCCGTTTTCCAGCTCATCTGGAACCCGTTTTTATGGGAAAAAACCCGGCACACCCGCTCCGATTACCGCACAAACAAAGCTCCAACATTGCCCTGAGCCCAAAATATATATAAAAGCAATGAGACCCGTTCAATTTGTCCAGTGCAATATTCCCCAATATGATGCATCATGAATTGAAGGCCCTGTTCACACATTGATAACAATATTTGGAGCACTGGCGGATTTGTCGGATAATCCAGCAATAAAACCCGAACCGGTATCCATCGGCATTGCAGATCAAAACCCGCTGATAAGACGCGGACTGAGGTCGCTCATAGCTGATGATGATCGCCTGTGCCTCGCATTCTCCGCCTCCGACGGCCAACGCTTTATGGATGCGGTTGGGCGGATAGAATTTGACGTCGGCATTGTCGGCTGGATGATGGAACCGGGCGACGGTGAATTCATACTGAACGCATTGCGCGAGCACCCTGCAGCACCAAAAATAATCGTCTATACCGGCTACCCCGACAAGGACACACCGGCCCGAAGCATGAAACTGGGGGCTGCTGGATTTGTCTCCAAAACCGAACCTCCCGAGCACCTGTTAAGCGCTGTTAGAGAGGTTGCAGCTGGTCGTATGATCTTCCCGTTTTTTGATACAAGGGGCGAAAGTTCAAACCCACTAACTACCCTCACCCAAAGAGAAACCCAAATGCTCAACGGGTTGGCCGCAGGCTCAACAAACATTGAGCTCGCAAAACAATTTGAAGTTTCACCAAATACGGTGAAATTTCATCTCCGCAATCTCTACGATAAGCTTAGCGTCCGCAATCGTGCCCAGGCAGTTGGATTACTGCTTGAGCGCTCAAACACCCACTGAAATCACATCCAGCACCCCTGACCTTAAAGCTCAAATTTCTCAAGCTTGCGCTCAATAGAAATATTTTTCAGCGTCACATAGTCAGGCATGCCATTGCGGTATGGCGGATAATCCTCACCCTGAATGAGCGGTGCCAGATATTCGCGGCAAGCATCCGTAATCCCAAAACCATCATCAGAAATATATTCAGTAGGCATCATTTTCTCAACATTCGCCACCTCTGACAGTGGCGCCTTGCCGATTTCCCATGCATATGGATTATTCGATGTGCGAACAACCGTCGGCATAATCGAGTTCTCACCGGCCAGCGCAAATTCAACCCCCGCCTTGCCAAGTGCATAGGCCTGCTCCACATCGGTTTTTGACGCAATATGGCGCGCCGCACGCTGGCAATAATCCGCCACTGCCCAATGGAATTTATACCCAAGTGCGTCTTTGATCATATTGGCGACAACTGGTGCCGCACCGCCCAATTGCGCGTGCCCAAACGCATCCCGCGTTCCCTGTTCGGCCAGGAATTTACCGTCCGGCCAATGCGCACCTTCCGATACAACAATCGTACAATAATCGTATTTTTCTACATTTTCGCGCACCCGCGCCATGAATTTTTCCTGATCAAATTCAATCTCGGGAAAAAGAATAACAACCGGAATATCATTCTTGTCGTCCGCAACAAGACCACCCGCCGCCGCGATCCATCCCGCGTGGCGTCCCATCACCTCAATCACGAAAATCTTGGTAGATGTCTTGGCCATTGAGCGCACATCATATGACGCTTCTCGTGTCGACACCGCGATATATTTCGCAACCGACCCAAAGCCCGGACAATTGTCCGTAATCGGCAAATCATTATCGACCGTTTTAGGCACATGTATCGCCTGAACAGGATAGCCCATGGTCTCCGATAATTGCGAAACCTTAAAGCACGTATCCGCACTATCCCCGCCCCCATTATAGAAAAAATATCCAATATCATGGGCCTTAAAAACATCGATCAGACGCTCATATTCCCGCCGGTTTTCATCCAGTGATTTAAGTTTGTAACGACACGATCCAAACGCCCCTGACGGCGTATATTTAAGTGCGGCAATCGCCTCATCACTCTCCAACGACGTATCAATTAAATCTTCCGTGAGCGCACCAATAATTCCGTTTCGCCCGGCATATACATTACCAATTTCGCCCGCCCGCGATCGAGCTGTTTCAATCACCCCGGCAGCTGATGCATTGATGACCGCAGTCACGCCACCCGACTGTGCATAAAACGCATTTTTCGCCATAATATTTCTCCCTGAAATTGATAGTTTTAATGCTCAAATTTTTGCCAATGCTTATCCGCAACAGACCGATTACGCAATGCCGTCAGCAGTTTTGCATTAACAAAGCCGCGGTAACACACATTTATATTCGTCTTCGTTAATATCAAGTAAGCGATTGATTTTATTGTTCTTTTTAAGCTTTTTGCAGCGCAAAAAAATGCAGTAGAATTTTTTTTATTTACCCCACACCCTTGCAATCCAATACCCTTATGTCGTTTAACGGGAGAAAATAAGGTGCGCTCAATGGCGTATTTTAGCAAAAAAATCAGCCAATCGCGAAGAGGAAAAACCATGTCAGAAAAGCATCCCGTTATCGCTGTAACCGGCTCATCCGGTGCTGGCACATCGACCGTTAAAACGGCGTTTGAGCATGTATTTTTCCGCGAAAAAATTACCGCAGCAATTGTTGAAGGCGATAGTTTTCATCGCTATGAGCGAGCTGAAATGAAAGCTGCCATGAAAGCTGAAACCGAAAAAGGTAATGACAATTTCAGCCATTTCGGCCCCATGGCAAATGATTTTGAGGCCCTGGAAAAACTCTTCACTACATATGGTGCAACCGGCAATGGCGACCGCCGCTATTACATCCATAATCAAGAGGAAGCCGACGGACTAAACGCCCGCCTCGGAACCAATCTCGATCCCGGCCAATTCACACCCTATGAGCCAATGCCCGAAGGGTCTGATCTCCTATTTTACGAAGGCCTCCACGGCGGCGTAGTGTGCGCAGAATGTAATGTTGCCCAATGGGTCGATCTCCTGATCGGCGTCGTACCAATTGTAAATCTCGAATGGATCCAGAAAATACATCGCGATAAAAACATGCGCGGCTATTCCGAAGAAGCCATTGTCGATACCATTCTCCGACGGATGCACGACTATGTGAAATACATTACACCGCAATTCTCGCGAACAGACATTAATTTCCAGCGTGTGCCCCTTGTCGACACATCAAATCCGTTTGTTGCACGCGATATTCCAACACCAGATGAAAGCTATGTCATCATTCGCTTCCGCGATCCCAAGAAATTCAATACCGATTTTCCATATTTGCTGAGCATGCTTCACGACAGCTTCATGTCACGCCGTAATGATATTGTGGTGCCCGGCGGCAAAATGGGCATGGCCATTGAATTGCTTTTGACGCCAATCATTCATGATCTTAAAGAAAACAGTCAAAGATTGCAGGCAAGCTAAATACCACCCAATAAGGTAGGTTTGCACTGCCCAATTGACTTTCGCATCCTACCCTGGGGGCTATTTTCCCACCCCTTAGTATTGGTTAAAACAACAGTCAAAGTCCCAAGGTCACAGATAAGCGAATACGTTTATCCAAAGTAATGCCACACGATAATCAGACGCAAAAATGCGCAACAGCAGCCCATAGACGCAAAAATGCGCGAGGGCAGCCGAACAGACAGGCCTGTCAGGGAATTTAGGGAAGCGAAAGAAACCAGGGAGCGCCGGCAAAGTGAATATGCCAAAGCAGCTAGAGCATCCAATCATACTCGGAATTGTCGGCGATAGTGCCTCCGGCAAGACCACCCTGTCTGCGGGTGTAGCCAAGATTCTCGGACCCGACCGCTGTACCGTCATCTGCACCGACGATTACCACGCCTATGACCGTCGAGAACAGACAATAAACGGCATAACCGCCCTCAACCCAAAAGCCAACTATGTCGATATTCTCGAACAGCACTTGCGCCTCCTAAGATCTGGCCAGCCAATTTTAAAGCCCGTTTACAATCATGACACAGGCAATCTCGACCGACCGGAATATATCGAACCAAAAGACTATGTTATCGCCGAAGGCCTGCTTGGATTTTCAACCCGCGCCATGCGCGATTGCCAGGATGTCAAAATTTATCTCCACCCCGAAGAAGACCTTCGCATTCGTTGGAAGATCCAGCGCGACACCTTAAAACGCGGTTATTCCGAAGCCGAGGTTCGTGCATCGCTTAAAAACCGCGAAAACGACAGCGCAGGTTATATCGACCCACAACGCGAGTTTGCCGACATCATTATTCGATTCCAAAACCCGCCAAAAGGCACCGATCAGCCCGACCGGCATCTGGATGTTCGTCAGATCTTGCGGCCGACTTTGCCGCATCCCGATTTCGCTCCAATATTGAAAGCCGTAGGTGACAGTCACCTCAATCTCGAACTGACCCGCTATGAGGGCAAGCCGGTTGATGTATTGGAAATTGACGGTGAAATCACCGACAGAAGAGCCGAGAGAATAGAAGACAGCCTTTGGAAACTTATTCCAGAAGCCAGCCACCTAAGAGAGAATGTTGGTGCCATAGAAAGTGGAGACGGAATATCAGTCAGCCATCCACTGGCTCTGACCCAACTACTTGTTGCATATCATGTTGTAAAAGCCGCGCTCGGCCAACACGCCCTTTAAAATATTTTTGTGAATTAAGGAGACAAATCAATGACCGAGGCATCAGCCCCTTCGAACGACGCAGGTACCCTGCCCGCAACCCATAAAGAGATGGCGAACGCCATTCGCGCACTGTCCATGGATGCTGTCCAGGCAGCCAATTCCGGCCATCCCGGCATGCCCATGGGCATGGCAGATGTCGCAACCGTGCTCTATTCGCGTTTCCTCAAATTTGACCCATCCAATCCAAACTGGCCCGACCGCGATCGCTTCGTTCTGTCTGCCGGCCATGGATCAATGCTGATCTATTCCCTGCTTTTCCTCACTGGCTACCCAGGCATGACCATGGAAGAAATTCGCAATTTCCGCCAGTTTGGTGCAATAACCGCTGGACATCCCGAATATGGCCACGCCGAAGGCATCGAAACAACCACCGGTCCACTCGGACAGGGCATCACCACCGCTGTTGGCATGGCCACCGCGGAACGCATGCTTGCCGCCCGTCACGGCGACGACATTTCTAATCACTATACATATGTGATTGTTGGCGATGGTTGCCTCATGGAAGGCATTAGTCATGAAGCCATCTCCATGGCCGGCCATCTCAAACTAAACAAGCTAATTGTGCTTTGGGACGACAATAACATCTCCATTGATGGTACATTGGATATGTCCTGTTCCGACGATCAACTAAAGCGCTTTGAGGCATCAGGCTGGGCGGCAACACGCGTCGACGGCCACAATCCCGACGAGATCGCCGCCGCCATTGAAGCCGCGCGCAATTCCGACAAGCCACGTCTGATCGCGTGTA
>Ga0209633_10001374_pt1 | contig 25150 bp, 24 predicted proteins | sample Cruoilmetagenom1_FD_187290 | JGI IMG/M metagenome (GOLD analysis project Ga0209633, IMG submission 187290) | Oil polluted marine microbial communities from Coal Oil Point, Santa Barbara, California, USA - Sample 1 (SPAdes) (version 2) | ecosystem: Environmental > Aquatic > Marine > Oil seeps ...
AAAATCTTTAGCTAATGCTTAATTAAGGCTGCCTGTTTTTAAACTGAAACAGGGGCGGGCAGTGTCACCGTAGCTTATCTTTGCTAGAATAGGCATCTTTTGATCTCGAACTATCAGGCTGACATGGCAATAAAAACACGATTTGCACCAAGTCCCACGGGTTACTTACATATTGGCGGTGCCAGAACGGCGCTGTTTTCCTGGCTGTATGCACGACGACACGGCGGCACCTTTGTACTGCGCATTGAGGATACCGACCTAGAGCGATCTACGGCTGAATCGGTTAATGCCATCCTTGAAGGCATGACCTGGCTTGGCCTGGAGTACGACGAGGGACCCTTTTATCAAACGCATCGGTTTGATCGTTATCATCAGGTGATCAAGCAACTCCTCGATGAAGGCAAGGCCTATCGCTGCTACTGCTCAAAAGAACGTCTCGATGCCTTACGCGAACAGCAAATGGCTGATAAGGAAAAGCCCAAGTACGATGGCTGCTGTCTGCAGCATCAGCACGAAGAGCCGGGCGATCGACCCTTTGTTGTGCGTTTCAAAAACCCGCAGGAAGGACAGGTCATCGTCGACGACCTGGTCAAGGGCAGGGTGGTATTCAATAACAGTGAACTGGATGATTTGATCATCGCCAGGACAGACGGCTCGCCGACTTATAATTTAACGGTAGTGATTGATGATCTCGATATGGACATTAACCATGTCATCCGTGGCGATGACCATCTCAACAACACACCAAGGCAGATTAATATTCTGCGTGCCCTGGGTGCACAGCCCCCTATCTATGCACACGTGCCGATGATCCTTGGGGATGATGGAAAAAGGATGTCCAAACGACACGGAGCCACCAGTGTGATGCAGTATCGTAGCGATGGTTATTTACCCGAGGCTGTACTGAATTATCTGGTCCGACTGGGTTGGTCTCATGGCGACCAGGAAATTTTTTCTGTCGATGAAATGATCAGCCTGTTTGACGCCATCGATATCAACAAGGCCGCGTCGACATTTAATACTGACAAACTGCTGTGGATTAATCAGGAATATATAAAAAACAGCACGCCAGAACATCTCGCGCATCAATTGAGCTGGCACCTCGGACAATTGTCTATCGACCCGAGTCAGGGGCCGGACTTGCTAGAGGTGATCAAACCACAGCAGGAGCGCGCACGCACCTTGAAGGAAATGGCAGAGAACATCGCATTCTTTTATAAGGATGAGATCAGTTATGATGCGGCTGCAGCCAAGAAACACCTGAAAGTAGGAGCCCTAGATCCCATGCAGGATATACACGATGGTTTTGCCGATATTGCCTGGCAACCTGCGTCTATTCAGGGAGTGATTGACGCCGTTCTGGCAAAACATGATCTCAAACTCCCCAAAGTGGCCTTGCCCATACGCGTCGCCATTGCAGGCAAGGCGGCGACACCGGCCATTGATATTACCTTGCACATGCTGGGCCGGGAAAAGACCCTGGCACGACTGCAAAAGGCCTTGGCGTTTATAAAAGAACGAGCAGAAAACCAGGTGCAAAAGGGGTAATAACGTTTCATTCTTGACAGAAAAGCCTGAGTCGCGTACATTTGCGCACGTTCGGGGCTATAGCTCAGCTGGGAGAGCACTTGCATGGCATGCAAGGGGTCGGCGGTTCGATCCCGCCTAGCTCCACCAACAAATCAAGGGGTTGTAGTCATCTACAACCCCTTTTTTATTGGCGGGTAACAATAATCAGTTACTTGATCTTATAGTAGTCTTTATACCATTCGACAAAGTTTCTAATGCCGTCTTCAACACGTGTATTAGGCTTATAACCCATATCGTTGACCAGATCGTCCACGTTTGCATAAGTATCGGGGACATCACCTGGTTGTAACGGCAACATATTTTTTTCGGCTTTTTTACCCAGGCAATCTTCCAGCACTTCAATATAATGCATCAGCTCGACCGTATTGTTATTACCTATATTGTATATTTTGTAGGGTGCCTTACTCGTTGCCGAATCGGGGTTGTCACTGTCCCAGTCGGGGTTGGGTTGAGCGGGTTTATCGAGAACACGAATAACGCCTTCAACGATATCGTCGATATAGGTAAAGTCACGACGATGTTTACCATAATTGAAAACATCGATGGGCTTGCCTTCTATAATATTACGCGTGAACATGAACAGCGCCATGTCCGGGCGCCCCCAAGGTCCGTAGACAGTAAAGAAGCGCAGGCCAGTTGTGGGGATGTTAAATAGATGGCTGTAAGTATGAGCCATTAATTCATTTGCCTTTTTACTGGCAGCATACAAGCTGACCGGATGATTGACGTTTTGATGCACAGAAAAAGGCATTTTGGTATTGATGCCGTAGACCGAACTGCTAGAAGCGTAGACCAGGTGCTCGACATCATTATAACGACAGCCTTCGAGTATATTGGTAAAGCCAACGATATTGGTGTCGACATAAGAGTGTGGATTTTCTAATGAGTAACGTACACCGGCTTGTGCAGCGAGATTGACGACTCTGTGAGGCTTGTGTTTTTTGAACACTGCAGCCATTGCATCACGGTCAGCCAGGTCGATACGTGCTTCAGTGAAGCCTTTATCGTTGATAATCCTTTCGAGTCGTGCCTTTTTTAGGTTGACATCATAGTAGTCATTCAGGTTATCGATACCGATAACTTCGTCGCCGCGTTCGAGTAAACGCATGGCCAGGTTGTTACCAATAAAACCTGCCGTTCCTGTGATCAATACTTTCATGTTGGCTCTCTATAAAGTAGTTTAAAATGGGTGATGTATTATATCCGTTCGTCTACATCATCTTTGCCATAGGTATATTTGACGTCGTAAATGACATGTTTGGGTTTGCATAATTTTTTTAGTTTTTCTATGCCCATTTTTTGAAATTCACTATGGGAGACGGCGATGATAACGGCATCGTAAGTGCCATCGATCAGTTCCTGGACGGGTTGGATATTGTATTCATGCATGGCCTCAGCAGGGTTGACCCAGGGGTCATAGACATCGACTTGTGCATGGTAGTCCTGTAATTCCTTGATCATGTCGACGACTCGGGTATTACGTAAGTCAGGGCAGTTTTCCTTGAACGTCAATCCCAGGATCAGTATTTTTGAGTCAACGACATGGATTTTCTTGGTGATCATCAATTTGGCGACACGGGCAACAATGTATTCGCCCATTTTGTCGTTGATCCTGCGACCAGCAAGAATGATTTCGGGGTTATAGCCGATCTCCTGGGCCTTGTAAGTCAGGTAATAGGGGTCAACACCAATGCAATGGCCACCCACCAGGCCGGGGCGGAAAGGTAAGAAGTTCCATTTGGTTCCTGCGGCTTCAAGTACCTCGAGGGTGTCTATTCCCAATCGGTTAAAGATGATAGCGAGTTCATTGACCAGGGCTATATTAAGATCACGTTGGGTATTTTCGATGACCTTGGCAGCCTCAGCAACGCGAATACTACTGGCTTTATGTGTGCCGGCAGTGATGACACTTTTGTACAGGTCGTCCACCAGGTTTGCCGCTTCGGGTGTCGATGCGGAGGGGACCTTGAGTATGGTGGTGACACGGTGTTCCTTATCACCCGGGTTAATACGTTCCGGGCTGTAGCCTGCGTAAAAGTCTTTATTAAATTCCAAGCCCGTCAGTTTTTCTATGATGGGTATACAGACTTCTTCGGTGGCACCTGGATAGACGGTAGATTCATAGATGACGATATCATCTCTTGAGACAACCTTGGCCAGTGCCTCACTTGCTTTTATCAGTGGCGTCAGGTCGGGGTTTTTATATTCATCTATGGGGGTGGGTACCGTGACGATATAGACGTTGCAGGGTTTCAGGTCATTAATATTATCGGAATAAGATAGTTGTTTGGCAGAGGCCAGTAGTTCCGGTTCAACCTCGAGGGTATTATCGATGCCTGATCTCAATTCCCCGATACGCTTGCTATTAATGTCGTAGCCGATGGTGGGGTATTTGATGCCAAATTCTACTGCCAGTGGCAGGCCGACGTAACCGAGACCGATGATTCCAATACTAACCTGATCAAGTGATATCATTTTGTTCCCATTATATTATTATTAAGAAACGACCGGGTCAGGGTGACCAGGTCATCAATAAATAATTGTATAGTAAACAAACGGTTCTTTAAATGAAAAAACAGTGTTTCTGGCAGTATGGAAAGTTAAACGGTAGTTAGAGTAACTTTTTTTCCCATTCCAGGGATGTTTTGACAATAAACTCCAGATCATCATGTTCCGGTGTCCAACCCAGTACCTCACGGATTTTATCGGCCTTGGCAATCAAGGCCGGAGGATCACCGGCGCGGCGGTCTTCTTCAATAATATTGAGAGGCGTACCATTTACCTTACCGACCATGTCCAGTACTTCACGAACACTATAACCATGACCGTATCCACAGTTCAATGTCGCGGATGAACCGCCATTGCGAAGATATTCAAGGGCTTTAAGATGGGCGCTGGCCAGATCTTCAACATGGATGTAGTCCCTGACACCCGTGCCATCAACAGTCGGGTAGTCAGTGCCGAAGATATAAACCTTATCGCGTTTACCGACCGCGGCTTCACAGGCGACCTTGATCAGCAGGGTAGCCTGTTTTGTCGATTGTCCTATGCGACCCGCAGGATCGGAACCGGCTACATTAAAGTAGCGTAACGCCACATGGGTTAAGTCAGATGAGGCAGACAGGTCGCGTAACATCCATTCTGTCATCAGTTTGGAGGTGCCGTAGGCATTGATAGGGCTAATGGGGCTATTTTCATCGGCATAGTCAGTATCAGGTATGCCATACACTGCCGCGGTGGATGAGAATATAACGTGTTTTACGCCTGCCTCCTTGCAACATTCCAGTAAGTTGCGGCTATTGCAGGTGTTGTTGCCGTAATACTTCAGGGGGTTTTCAACAGACTCAGGCACAATGGTGTGAGCGGCGAAATGGATGACAGAATCGACATCATATTTTTTCAGGACGTCACGGATCAAATCCTGATCGCCCATATTACCTTCGACGAAATCACCGTGCAGAATGGCATCGGCAAAACCGGTGGAAAGATTATCAACGACGACGACACGTTCACCGGCCTCGCCTAGTTGACGTACCACATGACTTCCAATATAACCCGCGCCCCCGGTGACGAGAATAGCCCCTTTTGTCATTTCAAAACTCCCAAATCCGTAATATGATGGAACGATTATAGCTAAAACCTGTCCTTATAAAAAATGCTTTATCTTGAATTTTTAAGGCCAGGGCGATAAAAACATTAGAATAGTGTATTATTATTACAAATGATACAACGGAGTTGTTTCTGGATTATGGAACTAAGCGCGACCAAACTGATCTCGATGGATTTTCTTCCTGCTGGCTTAAAGTCACAAATCATTCAAAAATCTCCTGTTATTTTGCTTTATATTCTTGTCATCATACTGGCCTATCAACTGGCAGGTTTAAGCTGGGGCGTTCTTGAGCGTCATTTCGTCGAACGTAACCAGGTTGCTAAACCGACGACAGAGGAAGCGGGTCCCTTGGCCAATAAGGCAAAAATGGCCAGTTTTCAGAACCTGTCCAGTTTACATCTGTTTGGAAAAATGGAAGTCAACCAGGTTGCCAAGGCTGTACCTGAAACGGCACCCGAGACAAGACTTGGCCTGGTTTTATATGGCGTGTTTACTGATCCGGATGTCAAGCATGGCTCGGCCATTATCGGTCAGAAGACAGGCAATCAGCAGCATTATAATGTTGATGATAAAGTCGGTTCCGGCGTATGGTTGGCCGAGGTGCGAAATGATCATGTGCTCTTGAAGCGCGGTGCCAGTTACGAAATGCTCAAGTTTCCTAAAGAAGCGAGCAGTGGTGTCAATATACAGCGAAGCGCACCGGTGAATAATACCCCGAACCTGAGTAAAGAAAAACAGACGTTTATGGAAAACGTAAAGATTATTCCGGTTTTTTCAGGTAAGGAGAAAAAACTCAAAGGTTATCGTATCTTACCCAAGGGTAATCGCGCGGCATACAATCGCCTGGGTTTGAGGCCCAGTGATATCATCACCTCGATTAACGGCATTGCGCTCAATGATCAACGTGAATCAATGAAGGTCATTGCTGAACTGGTGAATGCGGACCAGATTGAAGTGGAACTGGATAGAAATGGTCGAAAGGAAAATAAGGTGCTCAGTTTAAAATAATGATTTGATTACTGTCGATTGATAGCTGTCTTGATACCTCGCATACCCCTTATCCAAACGTTTTTGTAACCTCTTTTTTTCAGTAAGCTTAGCTTGGCTTTAGCCATTCCGTATTTTGGAAAACTCCCATGGATAACGGTATACCTTTCAATATCATTGACAGCCGTTCGGAAAAAATAGACTCCATCCAGTTCTACCCGGCGAATAAAATCCAGTGTTTTCTTGCGGCTGGTGCTACTGGCCAATTGAATGGTGTAATAGCCCGAAGGTTGTTTAAGAATCCATTGAGAGCTTTTAATTTCTTTGCTTGATTGTTTTTCTTTCGGGTCGTTTAATTGGGTAGTTGCAGTTGCCTGAGTACTCGTTGTTAATTTAGGTTGAGCGATCACAGGTTCAGGCCGGGTGACCACAGGTTCAGGTCGGGTGATCGCAGGTTCAGGTCGGGTGACCACAGGTTCAGGTCGGGTGATCGCAGGTTCAGGTCGGGTCACTGGCCGTGATGTGTTAGGGATGGCTGCGTTAGTCTTTTTTGTCGAACGTAAGTCAATAACAGCCGTTTGATTGTTGTCTTGAGTCTGTTGTCCGAGTGGTGGGGCCTGACTGTCGCTTGCGGGGTTTTGAATTTGCTTGTTATCGGCAACCATCTTCTGGATGGTTACCAGTGCGGTCGCTGCATTGTTGTTACCTTGAGCAGCAGATAAATTGAACCAGTGCATTGCTTGTTTCAGATTACTTGGCAAGCCGGTGCCGTAATAGTACATGTAACCCAGGGAATACTGGGCATCGGCATGCCCTTTTTCGGCCAGGTTGCTAAACAGGGCAGAGGCGACTTTATAGTTGCGTGACAGAAAGGCTGATTTTGCCTTGTTGAAAATAATTTCTTGTGCGGTTTCGCCCTGTATCGCGGTCTCTTTCTCGGGTGTCGCCGAGCAGGCGGCCAAAAAAATAAACCCGCATAATGTCAGTAGTCTGCTTATATTTATAATCAACTGTCGTTTCATGAAAGGGTGGAGCCTCGGTTTGTGTTGGTTTAGCTGACCAGTTGGTTTAAATCAAACACGGGTAGCAGAGTGGCCAGCACAATAAATAATACAATGGCGCCCATTAACAATATCATAATTGGCCCCAACAGGCCCAGGGTAGTTGACATGATAGACTCGATTTCCCTTTCCTGGATGACTGCCGCGCGTGCCAACATATCTTCCAGATTTCCACTGGATTCCCCGCTGGCGATCAGACTGACCATCATGGGAGGGAAATAGCCGGATTGCTCCATCGAGAGATGTATGTTGGCGCCTTCTTTCACTTTCGTCGTTATTTCTTCTATAGCCCGGCGCATGGGGAGGTTGGTCACCACCTGGCTTGAGATACGCAAGGCTTCAAGTATTTGCACGTTGCTTGAACTCAGGATACTCAGGGTCCTGGCAAAGCGTGCGCTGTTACTGCCACGTATTAAACGACCGGCAAAGGGCAGTTTAAGCAGAAACCTATGCCAGGCCAGCCTCGCTGCCGGTTGTTTCAATACGGCTTTAGCGGCAATGCTGGCAATGAATAGCAGTATTAATAATAACAGGCCATTGCTTTTAAGAAAGTCACTCATGGCAATCAGAATTTGTGTGGCGGCAGGTAATTCTTGCGCAACATTTTCGAATACTCGTACGATCTGCGGGACGACGAATGTCAGTAAGCCGATGACAATGAGTATGGATATAAAGACTAGCATGACGGGATAAAAAAGAGCCATCATGGTCTTTTGCTGCATTTGCTGTTTGGCTTCCGTGTAATCGGCCAGACGATCGAGCACATTATCCAGGTGTCCGGATTCTTCGCCAGCCTCTACCGTTTTTCGATAAAGCTCCGGGAATACCGCTGGAAATTCAGATAAGCCGGTACTGAGGCTATGACCCTCTCTGACGGTAGAACGCACTGATAACAGAACCCGCTGTACCTTATTTTTTTCACTTTGTGCAGCGACAGAGCGTAATGTTTCTTCCAGTGGCATGCCCGCGCTCAATAATGTCGATATCTGGCGTGTGATCAATGCCAGGTCCATAGCGCTGATGCGTTGTCGAAACAGGTTTTTGCCGGTGTGATGTTTCTGCTGTTGCTTGACCTCATCGACCGTCAGGGGTGTCAGGCCCTGTTCACGTAACTGGTGTCTTATCTGTCTGGCATTGTCGCCTTCGATGACGCCTTTGCGGTTCTTGCCGCTCTTGTCTAATGCAGTGTATTCGAATGCCGCCATGAGTTAAGCAACTGTAGCGAGGTGGCTAGTAGCAAACGATTGAAGCAAGCCATTGTGGTTACGCGAGGGTATCGTTAATACCAGGGTCAGGTGGGTCCCGATAGAAATTACTTTTCCGGTTTGAACGGAGACTTTCGTACCACGGGTCGGTGACAAATATGTATTGGAGAGCATCATGCTGTTCAATTTAAAAGTTGTTATCTCGGGTCATTTATTAAAGTCAAAAAGGGTTGGGACTATCAGTCTTCCTGGGTGACGCGCAGGACTTCTTCTATACTAGTATCACCATTCAATATTCTGCGAACGCCATCCTGTCTGATGCCGGCAGAGCGCGTTCTGGCGTGTACAATCATGGCGAGTTCATCGGCGCCATCATGAATCAGGCTGCGTAATTTTTCGTCGATTTCAATAAATTCATAGATGCCAGTACGTCCCAGGTAGCCCATATTGAGGCAATGATCGCAACCATCTTGTTTGGCACGGTAAATAATGTGTTCTTCGCGCGTGTCCATACCGAGTAATTCACAGTCTTTTTCATTCGCGATCATTTCTTCACGACAATGGGGGCATAATTTACGTACCAGTCTCTGCGCCAGGATGCCAACGAGGCTGGAGGCCAGCAGGAAGGGTTCTATGCCCATGTCACGCAAACGTGTGATCGCACCGATGGCCGTATTGGTATGCAGTGTCGATAAAACCATATGGCCGGTCAGACTCGCCTGGACGGCGATTTGGCCGGTTTCCAGGTCACGGATCTCACCAATCATGACGACGTCAGGGTCTTGCCTGAGTATCGCGCGCAATCCTCGGGCAAAGGTCATATCGACTTTAGGATTAACCTGGGTCTGGCCAACACCTTCAAGGTTATATTCTATCGGGTCTTCAACTGTGACGATATTCCGTGTTCTGTTATTGAGTTTAGTCAGGGCGGCATACAGGGTCGTGGTTTTACCAGAACCGGTAGGTCCGGTGACGAGAATAATCCCATGAGGTTTATGAATCAGTTTGTTTAAATTAAGGGCTGCCTGCGTGGCCATGCCCAGCTTTTCGAGATCCATCCTGCCGGCTTGTTTGTCGAGTAGACGTAGTACGACGCGTTCTCCATGGTTGGAGGGTAGCGTGGAAACACGTACATCGACGGCGCGATTATTGATCCTGAGGGAAATGCGCCCATCCTGTGGTAAGCGTTTTTCCGCTATGTCCAGATGTGCCATAACCTTGATTCGCGAGACCAGCAGGGGGGCAGCCGCCCTTGGCGGTTGCAGGACCTCGCGCAGGATACCATCAACACGGAAGCGCACGATGGTATTGAGTTCGTAGGGTTCAATATGAATATCCGAGGCGCCTTCCTTGAGTGCTTCCGTTAACAGGGCATTGATGAGGCGTATAATGGGTGCGTCATCCTGGGTTTCGAGTAGATCTTCAGGTTCTCCCAGGCCCATGGCAACATGGTTAAGATCCATATCTTCACTGATGTCATCCATGACTTGCATGGCTTGACTGGACCCAGTTTCATAAAGTTCAGAGACTTTGACCTCAAATACTTCTGCGTTGACTTTTTGCAGTTTGAGGCGGCAGTTCAGGTGCCGTTTCAGCTCAGAAAAAATGCTGACCTTGCAACCTGCTTTATACAGGACAGTGGCCACCCCGTTTTCAATATCAGTGATGAGCACACCGTGTTTACGGATAAAGTTATAGGGCAGGGCATTGGCATCAGTTTCAGGCTTGTCTTCGATACTCAGGGCTTGTTCTTGGCTATCAGGCATATCCATTACTCATCAGTAGCCTGAGTGTTCTGCGTGGCCTTGTCCTTGAAAGGGGATGGTATTTTGGGTAAATTTTCCGGCAACACGGGGATAACCGATTCATCCATGAGGTATATACCCTTCCGGCGTTGCTCGAGTTGTTGTGCTCTGATCATCGTGTATTTGCCTTCGGTCACACGGCCTTCAGTCGCTGCATCACGAACGATAACAGGGCGCAGAAATACCATCAGGTTACGTTTGTTCTTGGTGGTTTTGTCAAAGCTGAAGAGCCGGCCCAGTAGCGGGATGTCGCCGAGCAGGGGGACACTCTGGTGAGTTTGTTGCACCGTATCATCGATAAGGCCACCTAGTACGATGGTGCTGCCATCCTCGACCATCACCGCGGTTTTGATCGAACGTTTGCTTGTGGTGAGGTCACTTGCACCTGAACTGCTGGGTATGACGCCGGAGATCTCCTGCTCGATATCCAGTTTGATCGCATCACCTTCATTGATTTGAGGCGTTACCCTGAGTGTCAGTCCAACGTCCTGGCGTTCAATGGTCCGGAAGGGATTGACTGAGCTTGATGTGCCTCCGGCATTGCTGAACTCGCCCGTAACAAACGGAACGTTTTCGCCTACAACGATTTCTGCCTCCTGATTATCCAGAGTCATTAGGCTCGGGGTAGAGAGTATATTCGAGTCGGCATCGCTCGACAGGGCGTTGACAATAGCGGCAAAGTTTAGTGTACCGCTGTCAAAGCGACCGAATCCTATGGCAGCGCCATCGCCCAGGTTTGGTGCCCCGCCACCAGCTATGGCGGAGGCGATATTACCGATACCTCCACCTGCAGCGGCGCTGAAATTAATGACTCCGATAGCGCCTTTACCACTCGGGCTGCCATCGATAGCCCATTGCACGCCCAGTTCTCGCGATTTACCCAGCGTCACTTCGGCGATGATGGCCTCAACCAGGACTTGCGCACGTCGAATATCCAGCTGGCTGATAACCCGCTGCAATGAGCGGAAGATATCGGGTGGCGCAGTAATGACCAAAGCATTGGAACTTTCATCGGCTTGTATGCTGACATTGGAGTTTTGCGACGCGCTTGTGGTTTTTTTCCCTTTCTGGTCTTTGAGCGTTTTGCTAACACCGGTCAGTACAGCGACCAGATCTTTGGCCTTGGCATAATGCAAATAGATAACACGGGTGCCGCCATCGGCCTCCAGCGGGGTATCCAGATGGGTAATCAATGCCCGGTATCTCAGGCGAGCGCCGGCCTCACCGCTGAGCAGGACACTGTTAGTGCGTTCGTCGGCGGCGAATGTCACCTGGGCCGGTTTATTGGTTTTGCCTTTGCCGGTCGAAAGGCCGGTCAGGATACGAACGATCTCACTGGCCGAGGCATGGTTCAAGCGCACGATTTCAATTTTGCTGTCGCTGACCTGGTCTATTTTGCTAACGATCTTGGCCAGTCTGGCTACATTCTGCGCACGGTCGGTAACGATCAGAACATTTTTGTCCGGATAGGCCGCCAGGTGTCCCTGCTGTGGGATCAGTGGTCTGAGTATGGGAACCAATTGTGCGGCCGTGACATTTTTAACCCGGAGGATGCGGGTAACCACCTGGTCGCCGCGGATATTATCGCTGCCTCGGACGGTCGGCACACTGTCCTGTTTGGCCCTGCTATTGGGCACGATCTTGATAATATCGCCCACGGGCACGGTAGCAAATCCGTGGACCTCAAGGATGGATAGGAAGATCGGATAAATCTCATCCTTGGAGAGCGGGCTGGCCGAGATAACCGTGACCTTGCCCTTGACGCGTGGATCGACAACAAAATTTTTCCCGGTCAGCTTGGAGACAGTACTGACCAGTGTGGAGATGTCAGCATCCTTGAGGTTCAAGGTGACATCATTCTGTTGCGCGAAAGACAGACCAGGCAGGGTCATGATCAGAAGCAGGATAAAGCCTTTTCTGAATCGGCTTGCCCAATATTGCAGTGAGTTATAGTCCATAAAAAACAGTATTTTATAATTAAGTGTTAACGTCCATTATTGCTCAGGCAAATTTCTTTTTTATTACTATTTTCCTGTTTTCAGGTATCAATCGGGAAACTTCATAGCTAATAAAATATATTGACTTCATGAGCTTAGCAAAAAAACTTTATTCAGTACATAAGCTACCAAACTACCACTGTTATATACGCAAGGCAACGGATAATAGTTGCCTATAAGCAATAATAATTTGTTTATTAATATCAATGGCTTTTAGATTATTGTTCAATAAACACCTTCATATTTTGAAACCATGCTGCCATCGGGTTTGGTGCGGGTAATATTCTTCAACATACCGACCAGAAAGTTATTCGCTTTAGCCGTCGGTTTGAAAACCGCGTTGAAGCTGAATTTATGCTCAGGCTTCAGTGTCAGGGTGCCGTCGATACCAATGGGAGCTTGTTGGTCCTTGATCTTGATCAGGACAGTATCCTTTTCATTGCTGAGATTCATACGGATATTACCCAGTTCGGCCTGAACGGGTTGCAAGAGTGATGTTTGTGCCAGCAATATTTCTCCTTCAGCGGATTTGAGTTCCTTTTCATTCATCACCAATGTTTTCATATTAATAAGCACTTCACCATCAAGACTGACCAGTGACAGTGAAGGGACTTGTTGCAGCATTTTTGCAGGCAGTGTCCCTTTTAACTCATGGGCTTCAAGATCGCCATTAATGGCAAAACCCAGCTTGCCCTTGAGTGGATACTGAAGATCCTTAACATTGATATCCAAACTTACCATGGCTTTGAGTAATGAAAGTGGACGGAGTTCCCAATTAATATCCTGAAATGTTTGTTTATTGACGCGCATGCTACTGGCATGGCCTGACCAGATGGTCCCACCGAGGTCATATATCTGCACATTCTTGATGCTATCTTTGCTGAGTTGATAAGCAATACTGGCAGGGAAGTTGATGACCGTGAACAGCAAAAAGCTGAATAGTCCCAGGAGAATCAGAATAGTACGTGTTTTCATTATATGCCTGTAGTGAGTACAACGCGGGCATTGACTTGTCCGGGTGCATCTTGTCGATCAATGTTAATAGTATTGACATGGATCTGGTATTCATTCGCCAGTTTGCCCAGCCAGTCAACCAGTGCATCAAAGTCGGTGTTTTCAAACCAGATCTGTACCTTGTTCTCACCCTGGGGCTCCAGTCTTTTCATGCTGCTGCCCAGGCGGGATGATTTGATAGTGCGATCAACAGTAGACAACAAGGGCCCTTCACTTCCGGCCTTACTTTGTTGCCCACTGCCTTGTAGACGTTTGATTTTATCGCCTGTGGCCTGTACCCAGTTCAACAGTTCACGCTGTGCCGTAACCTGGGTCTTCTTGTTCGCATAGCCTTCTGTAATCGGTGACCACACGAGTAAATAAAACAGGGCAATAGCGAGGATAATGCCGATCACGATAATGATTTGCCTCTCATGTGGCTCCTTGGCGTAGTACCATGATTTCACGAGTTATTCTCCTGTATACGCAAACGTGCCGAGACGTTATCCCCTTCAACAGCCGCCGATCGGATTTCGACCACCATGCCCGCCTGGGTAAGCAGCTGCTTCAGGTTTTCCAGTGACTGCAAGTCGCCTATGGTCATTTCAATGTCGAGGCGCCCATTACGGAAACTCATGCCATTGAGGTTGATCGTTTTAATGCTCTGCATGGAGTTGGCAAAAACGCCAACATTGGCAAGGAAGCCTGCATTGCCGCTAAGCTGGTTATTTTGCAGCGCTTGCAGGCGTTGTTGCATTTGGCTTTTCGGGTTAACCATCCGCTTGACATCAGGCATGGCTTGTTTGAACAGCGTCGTGATTTTTTGATTTAAGGCCGTCGATTCGCGTGAAATACTGACATAGTAGGTAATCGCATTACCGGCCTGTATTAGTAGAATAATGGCCACTAAAGCGGCAGCCGGGTACCATTTTTTCAGTGAACGGCTGGCCATCTTTCGGGGCGTGTATTCTCCCTGCAGCAGGTTGATGCCACTGCCTTCACGATAATGCCCGGCCAGTAGTTTTAATAAAGCATCCTGCGCCGGTGAATGTGTTAGTTCAATCGTATCCGATGCCAGTTCTTCGAGAAAACCGTCCTGTGCGTTGCTACGGGCATCGATAATATTCAATTGTATCGGTGCGTCGTCCCCGGCTTCCTGGATCGCCATATCCAGGTACTCGGAAAGACCTTCTGTATCCACCGTGAATCCGCTATAGGGGCTGGTTTGTACCGTTGATTCCTGCTCTTCCACCAGTATATTCCATTGCCTTGGCGGACAGGGTAGACACAGGGTGTCGGCGATAATGACATGGCTGCTGAGATGATGTTCTTTAAAGCGCGCAATCAGGTCTTCGAGGCGTTTCTTGTCTATCGCACAGACAGGTATCATTTCTGAATTGATGCGCTCGGGGATCGCAAAATGAAACTGGTTAATATCCCCGATAAGGTCTTCTTCCATGGCATAGGGTACGGCCTGGAGAATCTTCTGGCGGTTACGTGCAGGGATCATCACCGTCGTCATATGGAGATCACTGCCTGGCAACAGGGTGATTAGTTTTTTTCCACGGCAAAGCTCTTCGAGTTCATCCAGGTTGGCCTCTGCATGGGCACGAATAACTGACTCACTGCCCGGCAGGTAGATCTCCAGAGAATCGTTCTTGTGAATCCTTATAAAAACCATTTTATCCATTAATCTACCCCGGGACTACGCGATATTGTTTCAACACTACTATCAGCATTCCTTTTCAGGTTGCTGGTCAAGCGATTGCTGACCTTATCTATCAGAACCTCGGCCTGCACCTGGAAATACTGTGAACTTACACCAATTAGGTCCTTGATTTCCAGCTCATATTTGTTTTTATCGTTGGCGCGGCCCTTAGTTTCATCGATAAAGTCCTTGATTGTATCAAAAACTGATGATCGATCTTCAACGATCTCACTGGCTTCCTGCAGGTTGAGTTGTGAAGACAGGGCTGCAATGATCTCGCCTGGTGCGGTATTGATATTAATAAGGGTGGTCTCTGGTAATGTGGTGATAAAAGGCTTTAATTTCTCATAAATTTCAATGCTGACACCCTCGACCAGTAATAATTCGCTGGGGCTTCGCATGCGCTGGTTACTGGTGCGATAGGGGGGTGTTTTTTGTTCATAGATCTGATCTTCGGCACCATCGGGGAAAAGGGCGTCGGTGTCTTCATCCATCCAGTCGATAATCGCCTGGGTAATAGGGGCCTTGATCTCGAGTATTTCCAGCAGGCGCTTGAAGTAGGCTTGTTGCTTTTGCAGGTAAGTGTTTGCCTGCGAGTCACCCGGGTTTTCAACGTAGAGATTATTCAGGTTGAACAGGCCTTGCAAATCGCTGATCTGGCCGCCGAGAGTTCCCCCTTCTATGATAGTGACTGGTAGCGGTTGGGCCCAATCCTCAAGGAGGTTGTCTGTATTCTTGTTGTTGGGGTTTTTGTGGTCACGATAGAGTACGCCTCTTGCCCATGCCTCTCCGCCGAGGGCGTAATAGTAACCTTGCTGACTGAAGAGAATATTTTCTGTGCGGCGAATATCATATTGTTGTCGCTCGGTGATATTGATGGCGATAATGGTTGCCATCGAGACAATCAGTAAGGCCGTCAATAGCGCGATACCGCGCTGAGTGCGTGGTAAGGATCTGGGTGATGGTTTATTGATCGGCATGGTCATCATCAGTAACCCGGCAATGCCACAATGCGCGATATCTTGCCCATCGTTTCATGTATCAGGGAAATTTCAACTGCCTTGGGCAAGACTTTCTGGTTGGCGACGGGGTTAATGGGAGGCCAGTTATCGGTCCATTCATTGTTTTGTTGCAGGAAGCGGAACTCCAGTTCTTCCAGTTGGCTGATCAGACTGCGATCGTTACTATTAGCCTCACCCGCACGGTCAAGCATGCGGTAGCGACTGCGCATCAAGGTGTCTTCCTTAAGCCAGTAACGCACCCTGATCAGGCTGCTGCGCTGTAGGCCTTGTGGATTATTCACCCCGGTGCGGGTCAGTGTGAGACCCTGGGAGCCCGTATTGCCGGCAACGATGGCGGGCTGAGGGGAGCCAAATTCATCGCGAACACCTCTTTCCAGCGCAAAGCGCAGATCTTGCTCCAGGTAAAAGAAGGTTTTTTGCAATAGTTTGATGCGGTTGACGACGTTGTCCGCCGCTTCCTGGGAATCGATGATGGCCTTGATGCCGGTCAGTGCGACTATCGACATGATGGAAAAAATAGTAATCGCAACCAGGATTTCCAGCAGGGTAAACCCCCTGATAGACAAGCGCGAAAAATGACGCTGATGCATCATTGTTCCCCCAGATAGCTGGTGAGCGTATAGAGGGTCTTGTCTTTATCCTGATCGAGTGAAATGTCGACAGTCAATTTTCGCAGATTGCTATCAGGGGTGTTATCGACTTTTATCTTCCAATGCCAGTTTTGCTTTGCCAGTTCGATATTGCCATTGGAATTGCCGGTTTTTGGCAGGGTATGTACGGCTCTTATTTCATTGACCTTGTTTGAAGCGATCAGGCTGGCCAGGTATTTATTGCGCAGGGTAGCGGTATTGACGATGTTTTCACTGGCTGTCTTGATCATGGCCGACAGCGCCACGGCTAATAACACCAGGGCGACCAGTACTTCGACGAGGGTGAAACCGTTATTGGAGCTCGTTCGATTCACGCGTGATCTCCAGTTCGCCGTTTTCCGCTGTATTCAGGATGTAGACAATATCGTTGTTGTTACGATGGGTGAAAACAATTTCAAATGCGGTCCATTCACCGCTATTGGAAAAAACTATTTGCGGAACGGGTTTGTCCGACGAAGTGCGCAGATCGGCCTGGTTGCCCTCAATCTGGATAATCATTTCCATGTCTTCGGGGAGCTCCCTCGGTTTGAGCAAGGCATCATCGACGGGTTCCCATTTAGTCTGTTTTTTGTCTTGATCTTCTTTATTGTCCTTATTATCTTTATTATATTGCAGGAAGCTATAGGACTCTTCGGTGAGTAACATGCCGATATCCTGTGATTGATAAATGGCCTGTTGGTCGGCCAGTTCCATTATTCGCGCCATTCGGCCCACTTCCTGTTTTAACAGGGAGTCAAAATCATTATTGTCGAATCTGAGCAGGGCAATCCCGAGGACAATACTGATCAGCACCAGGGTGACCAGTATTTCTATTAAAGTGAAACCACGCAAGCTCCCTGGACGAAGTGAGCCGGAGAGGGTGGTTCCCACTGACAGATGATGCCTTCCCTGCATGCTGTTTGATTATTCCAGGTTCCAGTTACCGATATCATCTTCACTGGCAACACCATCGGGTCCCAGAGAAAAGATATCCAGTTTTCCATGTGTGCCGGGACTGAGATACTGGTATGGATTTCCCCAGGCATCTTTTGGCAGGCGTTCAATATAGCCGTCCTTGTCCCAGTTTTTGGGTTCGGGCTCGCCGGCAGGTTTGGTGACCAGGGCTTCGAGGCCCTGATCCGTACTGGGGTATTGAAAATTATCCAGCTTATACATATTCAATGCGGTTTCGAGTATGCGTATATTTTGTTTGGCCTGGGTCTTTCTTGCCTGCTCGGGTTTACTCATGATCTTGGGCACGATGAAAACCGCGAGAATACTGAGTATGACGACCACGACCATGACTTCTATGAGCGTAAAACCCTTCGAGACTTTTCTGATCATTATGTTTACCTGTGTTAGTTTCAATATCTGTATGTTTTTATTGTAGTTATGATGTAAAATCAGTGTGGCTGATTATAAACAGCCCGCAGGCTTGCGTCTATTGCAATCATCACAATAAGGGTATTTGATCACATTTGAGTCACAAAGTGTCCGAGTGACCGAAAAAAAAGTGCTCGATATCCATCTTGCTGATTTTAGTACGGTCTTGCCTGCCGCGAGCGCTTGCTGACAGGCAAAATCCTGCAACCCGGTGATTTATCAGCCAGGTCATGCATAAAGGATGTCATTGTTAACAGAAAGAGGCACTCATCGACTGGCAAACGGTGAGTATGAGCGATGTATTGATAGATAAGTGAGTTGAAACCCCTTGATCACAAAAGTAATCCCCTTTATTTGCTGCCTGTTGCTGGTGCCGGTGCCGGATGTTGTCTGGTCTGCTGTTACCGTGGTGGATTCCACGGGGGCAAAGATTCATCTACCAAAACCCGCGCGAAGAATCATCAGCCTGGCGCCCCATACGACCGAGTTATTATTTGCAGCCGGGGCGGGTCAGTGGGTGGTCGGCGCAGTGAGCTACAGTGATTATCCTAAGGCAGCGCTTGCCATACCCAGGGTAGGGGGTTACCAGTCTTTTGATTATGAAGCCATTGTAGGGTTACGTCCTGATTTAATCCTGGCCTGGAAGAGTGGTAATCCTGTCTCGGGTCTGGAAAAGTTGGCCAGGCTGGGTTATCCCGTGTATGTCACGGAGGCACGTTCCCTCGAAGACATCCCGGTATTGTTAAGAGATATCTCGAAGATGACGGCAACCGAATCACAGGGAGAACGTGAGGCCTTGCGCTTTGACGAACATTTATCTCAATTGCGCAAACGTTATGCATCGGCCAGGAAGTTAACAGTATTTTATCAAATCTGGCGCCAACCACTGATGACGGTGAATCATGAGCATCTGATCAACAAGGTAATAGCCTTGTGCGGTGGTATTAATATTTTTTCTGAACTTGATCTTCTGGCAGGTTCAGTGGGAGTAGAGAGTGTTTTAAAACGTAACCCGGATGTCATTATGATTAATGGACAGGGAGAGCGTTATACACAGTGGTCCGCAGATTGGCAACAATGGAGTCAGTTGACGGCGGTGAAAAACAAGCATGTTTTTGAAATCAATCCTGACACCATGTCCAGGCATAGTCCAAGAATCCTGCAAGGGGCGGAAGAGCTGTGTTCCAAACTGGATAGTGCCAGGTGACTGGATGGGCTTAATATAAACCGACTGTTTGCTTAAGGCTCTTCTGGTCAATTCATGAATGCGCATCTGCGGGCCAGGCAGTTTCTGGCTACGCTTCAGGCATCTTACTCATTGCTTGCTATTAGTGACGATCTCCGTCCAACAAGGTGTGTTGAATTTTGTCTCTGAAATGTGTCTGCAAGTATTTCAAAGTTATGCCTGAATTCCGTCTTACCAAAAACAGGCACCGAGCAGGATAACAAGTTCCATTATCTCAACTGTCGCACCGGCGGTATCACCTGTCATGCCGGCTATTCTGCTTATCATCATGTGGCGAAGAAAAGCCCAGGTGGCTATGGCTACACTGATAACGACAAGGGTTTGCATGCCTGACAAAACCGTCAGGACGATCAATACGCTCAGGGTGACAGTCCATGCTGGCCCCCGTGGCAAGTGATTTGCGAGTACGGAACCCAGGCCGTTTTGGCGAACATAGTTCGTAGTTAAAAACAGCGGTAATAACATCGTTCGGGAAAATACACAGGCTATGATGATGGCCTGCCATTGTTGCTGGCGAACAATGTATTCCAGTGCTGCCAATTTCAATAAAAGTACAATAACAAGAATGATGACGGCCGCAGGTCCACAGCGCGGATCCTTCATGATGTCCAGCGTGCGTTGGGGGTCGGCAAATCCACCGAGCCATGCATCGGCACTATCGGCCAGTCCATCCAGATGTAGCGCGCCAGTGATCATTACCCAGAAAGCAAGCAGCAGGCCAGCCAGTATTAAAGATGAGGTATGTGGGTGCAGGCTGAGCAGAATGATAGCCAGGAAAATACCGATGAGGCTGCCTGCGACAGGATAGTATAAAAGCGACTGGCCCATGGTTCGATCGTTGATTGGGGTGTTGATTTTAACAGGCAGTCGGGTGAGTAACTGTAAGGCGACAAGAAGTGGCTTGATCATGAAAGTGTACCCGCGTGAAAAACCAGGCTGCTGCCTGTGACAGTATGGTTATCATTATAGTAGACGCGGATACGACTGAGGCCGGCATACGGTAATTCCAGCTTCAGCAGGGAATTGAGAGGTATACCGAGAATGTGCCCGATGATGACTCGAATAGTACCGCTATGTGCGATGACCAGTAGATGTTTGCCCTGGCGTTGGTATTGCAGTCCATCCCATGCCTGCAGGATGCGCTGTTGAAATTGGTGTAATGGCTCTCCGCCAGGTGGTGTGACATTGCTCGGGTCTTGCCAGAAGCGTGAGAGTAGATCAGGTTCCGATTGCTGGATGTCGCTGAGCAACTTGCCTTCCCATGCTCCAAAGTCAAGCTCCCAAAGCTGCTCATCCTGTTCGAAGGGGAGGGAAAGGCGGGTCGCTAATTGTTGTGCAAACTCGGCACAACGAATGGCAGGTGAACTGATAATGGTATCCCAGGGACGGTGTTCACCAATGGTATTTTCCAGTTGTTGCCATCCCTCGCTGGTTAGCGGGTCATCCGTACGACCGCGAAAGATGAGCTGGCCACCCCGAGGTTCACCATGACGTAGCAAGTCGATGATTATTTCATTTTTGTGAATCATTTTTTTCTGACACATGGGCTTGTGCAAAAGTGGCCATATTATTATGTAGCAGGCAAGCCGTGCGTAGTAATGGCATCGCTATAGCAGCGCCACTGCCTTCTCCCAGGCGCATACCCAGATCAAGAACAGGTTTAGCCTGGAGGGCCTGCATGATTTGTGCATGGCCGGGTTCAGCAGAGGCATGCGCAAAAATAAGCCAGTCGATAACACTCGGTTGAATACGGACAGCGACCAGTGCCGCACTACTGGCAATAAACCCATCGACCAGAGCCGGGATACCCATTTGTGCGCAGGCGATATAGCATCCGACCATACCTGCAATTTCAAATCCGCCCAGTCTTCTCAGGACTTCCATGGGTTGATCAAGATGATCATGATGATAGGCGAGTGCACGATCGATTATTTCAATTTTATGGTTGACGCCAGATTGATCAAGTCCGGTTCCCGGTCCTGTTAAGCGCTCGGCGGGCAGCTTCAGTAAGGCGCAAGCCAGTGCAGTGGCCGAGGTGGTATTGCCTATCCCCATATCCCCTGCGATGACGATCTCTGCCTGTTCCTGGTGTGCGTGTTCAGTGGCTTGCTTTCCGGCATTGAGGGCGGCGCTTAGTTGTCTGGAATCCATGGCGGGTTGTTGTAAAAAATTAGCGGTACCACGGCCGATGGAGATATCAGTCACGCCCTCTAAAGGTTCCGGGGTAGTGACGGTACCCATATTGATGACCTTAAGTGTGGCCCCGTGTTCGCGCGCCAAAACGCTAATGGCCGCTCCACCATGGGAAAAATTACGGATCATTTCAACGGTGACCGATTGTGGAAAGGCTGAAACGCCTTCCTCTGCAATGCCATGGTCTGCAGCGAAAACAATAATGTGCAATTGTTGCAGTTGCGGGTGGATGTTGCCTTGCATCGCTGCCAGTTGAACAGCCAGGTCTTCCAGTACGCCGAGCGCACCAGGTGGTTTGGTCAGCATGGCTTGATGCTGCAATGCCTGTTGACGGCAGTTTTCATCTAAGGCCTTTGCAGATATGTTTAACCAGTCAGATGTCATGCATGGTGTCCTTTTAGTGTTTGTGCCAGACCGGCAGTGATCAGGTAGACGTTATGACAGTGTTGCGCGAGCTGCTGGTGCAGCAAGCCGGCCTCATCGCAAAAGCGACGAGATAATGCTCCAAGCGGGACGACGCCCATACCAGTTTCATTGCTGACTATGATGACTTGTCCAGGTGCGTCACTCAGGGCATCAAGAAAGGATTGTCTTTCTTGTTGAAAAGTCGATTCATCGTCCAGGCATAACAGGTTAGTCAGCCATAAGGTAAGGCACTCGATTAACAGGCATGTATCGTCACCCGCGTGCTGCTCGATAATCTTTCCCAGTTTTAGCGGCTCCTCAATTAGACCCCAGTCATTATGACGTTGCTGCCGATGAGCACGTATTCGTGCTTTCATCTCATCATCTTGTGCAGTGGCAGTGGCTATATAGATAACACTTAAGCCGCAGTCGCGGGCACGTTGTTCGGCAAAACGGCTTTTACCGGACTTGATGCCGCCAATGATGAGTTCCTTCATGCTGTGTCGCCTGTTGATAGTGTCAGTGTCATTTATAATCCCAGCAATTTATCAATGAATGCCATATCCAGATGTTGTTCAATCTCATCGGCCAGTCGCTGCAGTGATTGTTCACGAATCTGTGGGTAATTGATGCTGATTGCTTGTTCGACTCCGGCCCATTGTAGTAGGGCATTGCAGGCCTCGGTCGATTCAAACAAACCATGAAAATAACTTCCCATAATCTGACCGTCACCCGAGATCGCGCCATCGTTGCGATCGGATAATTTGATGGCAGGCCGGTTTAATGCGCTGCCCGCCGTTGTGCCGGCATGGATCTCATAACCTGAAACATTCTCATTATTTAAACACAAGCTGCCACTGACATTATGCAGTTGTTTGTTTTTTTCCAAGGTGGTTTGCATGTCAAAAAAACTCAGACCAGCACAACTGCCCGCAGAGCCTTCAATGCCATGGGGATCATGGATAGACTGTCCCAGCATCTGGAAGCCACCACAGATGCCTAGTAATTTTCCGCCATAACGTAAATGTTTGTGGATGGCCTTTTCCCATCCTTGTGCGCGCAACCATTCCAGGTCGGCACGTACGTTCTTGCTGCCAGGAAGAATGATCAGGTCGGCTGCAGGAACAGGCGCATCAGGCGCAATAATATTTAAAGCGACCTGCGCATGCAGGCGTAAGGGATCAAGGTCGGTATGGTTACTAATACGGGGTAGTGCCGGTACGATGACACGCAAGGCCTGTTGTTCAGTATGGTTACGGGTGTCGCAGGGCAAGCTGTCTTCCGCTTCAATATGGAGTCCGTGAAGGTAGGGCAGGACACCGGCGACCGGTTTTTGAGTATAAGTTTCCAGCCAGTCGAGTCCCGATTGCAGCAGACTGATATCACCACGAAAGCGATTAATGATACTACCTCTTATACGCTTCTGCTCTGTTTGACTGAGCAGGGCAATAGTGCCGGTGATATGTGCGAATACACCACCACGATCGATGTCAGCTATCAAAAGCACCGGGCAGTCGACGGCTTCAGCGAAACCCATATTGGCAATATCATTGTCACGCAAGTTAATTTCCGCAGGACTGCCCGCGCCTTCGACGAGGATGATGTCATAATTTTGTTGTAAGCGTTTATATGAACTCAATACCGCTTGCATGGCGATGGCCTTATAGTCATGGTAGAAGCGAGCATCCATGTCAGCGGCCACTTTTCCATGGATGATGACCTGCGCACCCGTGTCCGAATTAGGTTTTAGTAACACCGGGTTCATGTCGGTATGTGGCTCCAGGCCAGCTGCCTGCGCCTGCACTGCCTGGGCGCGACCGATCTCACCACCATCGATTGTCACGGCACTATTCAGTGCCATGTTTTGGGGTTTGAAAGGGGCGACTTTAATACCGCGTCGGGCGTAGACGCGACAGAGTCCGGCGACCAGTGTTGTCTTGCCAGCGTCGGAGGTGGTGCCCTGTATCATTAATGTACGTGAGTTCATGATGGTTACGATGCAGGCAGGTTGTGCGCCGGGTAAGAACAGAAATCAGCCGGTGTTTGTGCGCCAAGGTTTATAATTCAATTCCTTTTTGTGCCTTAACACCTGCTTTGAACGCATGTTTTATTTCACGCATCTCGGTCACCGTATCGGCCATGTCGATCAATTGTTGTGCAGCCCCGCGGCCGGTGATAATCACGTGCTGCATGACAGGCCGGTTATTCAGGCTTTGCAAAACATCGTCCACAGACAAATAGCCATATTTGAGCACAATGTTGAGTTCATCGAGAATGACCATATCGATATCCTCATCGGCTAACAATTCAGCGGCTTTTTTCCATGCAAGCCCGGCAGTTTGGATATCTTGTTCTCGGTCTTGTGTTTCCCAGGTGAAGCCTTCACCCATGACCGAATAGTCGACATCGTCGAATTGGCGAAAGAAGGGTTCCTCTCCTGTGGAAAAGGAACCCTTAATGAATTGCACGATACCGACCTTCATGCCATGCCCCAGTGCACGGGCGGCCATACCAAAGGCGGAACTGCTCTTGCCCTTGCCATTACCTGTCAGGATAATAACAATGCCACGCTCCTCAGTCGCTGATTCGATCGATTTATCGACAATCGCCTTTTTGCGTTGCATGCGTTGTTGGTGTCGATCATTGACTGAATTATCGCTCATCTCAACTATCCTCGTTGTGTTTGGGACTGATCAGGTTATGGATTTTTTGGTTGATAGCGCAGCGTTAGCCAGAAGTCACCTTTGGGTTGGTTGTAGAAAGAGGCTGTCTCGTAGTCTTTGTTGAAAATATTCTCGATACGCGCCTGTATTAACCAGTCTCTGGCAAATTGATATGCCGTTCTCACGTCCACTGTAGTATAGCCTTTAATCTTGCGTGTATTGGCAATGTCGTCGTAGGTACTACTGCGGGTGCGTAAGGACAGACCCGTACTCAACTTGCCATAATCACGGTCCAGGTTGATGTTCAGTGACTGTTTAATTCGTCGAGGTAATTCATTGCCTTGATTGCTGTCAGATGACCTGTTTTCAGTATCCAGCAAAGTCAGGTTGGCATTGATGTCCCATTTTGCCAGGCGGGTTTGAAGTCGTGTTTCAATTCCTCGCATCAACGCTGAATTGATATTGGCAGCGGCGGCAATAGCCGGATCCGCATCATATACGATTTGATCATCGACCTTGGTTTGGTAAAGCATGATGTCCCAACGACCCCAGCTTGAATGTCCCTTGATGCCGGCTTCAACGGTTCTGGAGGATTCCGGTTTCAGGTTGATGTTGCCAAAAAACGGGAAATACAGCTCATTAAAAGAAGGCGC
>Ga0209633_10001376_pt1 | contig 25143 bp, 24 predicted proteins | sample Cruoilmetagenom1_FD_187290 | JGI IMG/M metagenome (GOLD analysis project Ga0209633, IMG submission 187290) | Oil polluted marine microbial communities from Coal Oil Point, Santa Barbara, California, USA - Sample 1 (SPAdes) (version 2) | ecosystem: Environmental > Aquatic > Marine > Oil seeps ...
CACCCTCTATGGCTTGCCTCGGGGATAGTCGGTTTCAAGAAATTTTTTATTGAATTTTTTATTAAAATAGATGTGTTTTTGTTGCTTGATATTTGTATTTGTTATAGATAGCGATGCAATATATATCAAAATATTTAGTTTAATTATTATAAATTTAGAACTAACCAAAGTATGGTCAATGTTGAATTAGAAGAATTTCTAGACAAAAAAATTACGGTTCATATTGCTGACGATCATCAAATACTTATTGATGGGGTAATAGCTGTACTTGGCCAAGAGCGAAATATTGATGTGGTAGGTTATTCGTTAAATGGAAAGGAAGTCCTGAATTGGTTCAGTGAGCATTCAGCAGATGTATTGGTTTTAGATATAAGTATGCCAATTCTTGATGGTTTAGAGGTGCTTAAAAAATTTAAAGAACTTGAAGATGTGCCTAAAATTGTAATTCTATCTAGTTATGATGATATTAAGTTAATAAAAGAAGTCTTAGGAATGGGTGCTTTAGGCTTTGTACCCAAAAAATCTGCAGCTGAACACATCGTAAAAGCGATTAGAAATGTACACCAAGGCGATCAATACTTTAGTGATGAAGTTAAAGAAAAGATGATGAAAACATTTATGGGTAAGCCTATACATGATAGCGGTAGCCAAGAAGGTATGTTGATTAATTCTTTAACAAGACGTGAATATCAAATATTAAAACTTATTGCCCAGCAATATACTACAAGAGAAATGGGTGATAATTTAGGAATAAGCGAAAGTACTGTTGAAACTCATCGTAAGAATTTAATTAAGAAAATTAATGTTAAAAATAGTGTTGGTTTAGCTATTTTTGCAATGAAAAATGAAATTGTTTAGCAATAGTATTGCCAACTCCTGACATTTGTATTTGTGATGTTATCTCCTCAGTTAAACATATTAAAAATAAGAATATTATTCTCGATAGCTTGCTTTTTGATAAGTGCTTTATTTTATGCTCAAGAGAATCCTTTAGAAAAAAACTTACAAAATAAAGAAGATCAACTTACTTTAAAAAAAGTAGAAGAAGATTTAGATCATTTGAATAAAAATAATAATAGCTCAGTTTATTATAATAAAAAAGAATATGTAGAAGCAAGGAATAGTTATTATCAAGCATATGTTTTTTTAAATAAAATAAAATCTGGTAGAGCTATTAAATTAAAAGAACGTGTGCTTTATAAATTGGCTTATACAAACGAGCAACTTGATGAGTTTGAACGAGCCTATTATTTTCTTAAACAAGCAACCGATTTGACTGATAGTCTAAGGCAAGCAAGTATTAAACAAAATATTTTTGAAGCTGAAGCTAAATACAATGAAGTTAAGCAAGCACAGAAGTTAGAAGTTGAGAAGTCTTTAAGGCAACGAACCCAATTCTTATTTTACGGATCTGCAATGGCTTTTTTAGCTTTTATTATATTAGGTTATATTTTTTATAGAAATTATAGATTGATACAACGTAATAAAATTGAGCAAATTGAAAATGAAATACAGACTAGAATAATTAATGCAACTATTGATGCTAAGGAAAAAGAAAGAAAATCTATAGCAGAAATTTTACATAATAGTGTGAGTGCTTTGTTATCTTCTGCAAATTTACATTTACAAGCAACAAAATCGCAATTAAAAGAAAATACACCAAAAGAAATATCAAAAGCACAATTAATTGTTAATGAAGCATCTGTTAAGATAAGAGATTTGTCACATGAGTTGATTTCATCAATACTGTTGAAATTTGGACTTGCCTTTGCAGTACATGATATCTGTCAAAAATATTCTAACTCAGAAATTACATTACGTAGTGATGATAAAAATATAAGAAGATATAATCAAGATTTTGAAATTAAAATTTATAGTATCATTGAAGAGTTAGTTAATAATGTTTTAAAACATAGTAATGCTTCTAATGCTACAATTATGTTAGTACATAGAGAGGATAATATGTTAAGTGTTAGGTTGAGTGATGATGGTAAGGGTTTTAACGTTAAAGTTAATAATAATGATGGTTTAGGTTTAAGTCATATTAAAGCTAGAGTAAAGGTTATGCAAGGAATTTTTAATGTTAAGTCTTCTAAAGAAAATGGAACTAGTATTTTTATTTTAGTACCTATTCCTAAAACTTGAATTTTAACCTAGGTTTTAAACTCTTTTTTCTAATTCTATGACTTCTAAATTTTCAATTTTTGATTTGTTGATTTCAAAACGTAGCATAGTTCTTATTTGATGAAAACCATGTTTTCCTGCGGCACCAGGATTTAGATGTAATAAATTTAACTTTTTGTCATTCATTACTTTTAAAATATGTGAATGTCCAGAAATGAAAATTTTTGGAGGGTTTTGAGCAATTTCTTCTTTTATTCTATAATTATATCTGTGCGGATAGCCACCAATATGAGTTATCCAAACTTCAATATTTTCTACAGTAAATCTATTGTCTAACGGAAATTCAGATCTAATTTTAGTATTATCAATGTTACCGTAAACTGCACGTAGTGGTTTTAATTTCTTAATCGTATCGGTAACTTTAGTATCACCAATATCGCCAGCATGCCAAACTTCATCAGCTTGTTTTACAAATTTTAGTATTTGCTCATCAATAAAGCTATGTGTATCAGAAAGTAATAGAATTTTTTTCAAAATAATAGTTTCTAGTAATCAATTAGTGTTTAAAATTGGAATCCTTATCTTTGCTCGTTCACAAAAATAAGACTTCTTGAGATATTTTATTGAATTATCGTATCATGGTTTAAATTATCACGGATGGCAAGTACAACCTGATGTTGTGACAGTTCAAGAAAAATTAACTGAAGCACTTTCTGTTATTTTAAGAGAAAAAATAGATGTTGTTGGTGCAGGAAGAACGGATGCAGGTGTACATGCTTTGCAATTGTTTGCCCATTTTGATATTGATACTGAATTTGATGTAACAGTAATTCAACAAAAGGTAAATGCTTTTTTACCTGCCGATATTGTAGTTGCGTCAATTTTTTTAGTTAATAAAGATGCACATGCCAGATTTGATGCTGTAAGTAGAAGTTATGAGTATAGAATTTGGTTGGGTAGAAATCCGTTTTTATTAGATACCACCTGGCAAATTCATCAACAAAAGTTAGATGTGAATAAAATGAATGAATCTGCTGAAGTTCTATTAAATTATACTAATTTTAAATGTTTTTCTAAATCTAAAACTGATGTTAAAACTTACAATTGTAAAATTACAGAAGCCAAATGGGTGTTAGAAGGTAATAGATTAACTTTTTATATTACAGCAGATCGTTTTTTAAGAAATATGGTTAGGGCTATTGTTGGTACTTTGATTGAAGTAGGTTTGTGTAAAATAACAAAAAAAGATATAATTGCTATTATAAAAAGTGAAGATAGAAGTAAAGCAGGGGTTTCAGTACCAGCACTTGGTCTATTTTTATCAGAAATTATTTACCCTAAAGAGATTATAAAACTATAAATGAGCGGAAAAGTAACAGGTAAAGCATTTGATTTTAAAATATTTAAGCGATTAATGAGCTATGTAAATCATTATCGTAAAGAGTTTTTATTTTCAATAGTTTCCGTTTTATTACTAGCAGGTTTAGCAGCTGTCCGTCCTGTTTTATTGCGTTTGATAGTTGATGATTTTATTATGAGTAAAAATGCTCAGCAACTTTTAAACTTCAGTTTAATACTCTTAGGAGTACTAATGTTAGAAGTCATTTTTCAATTTTTATTTATATTTTTTACCAATTGGTTGGGACAGCATATCATTAAAGATATTCGTGCACAACTATTTGATAAGGTGTTAAAATTTAAAATGCAATATTTTAACCAAACACCTGTTGGGAAATTAGTAACTAGAGTGGTTTCAGATATAGAAACTATTGCCAGTATTTTTGGGCAAGGTTTATTTGCAATTATAAGTGATTTATTACAAGTGTCAGTGATTATTATCATTATGATGGTGATGAATTGGCGTTTAGGATTGATTGTGCTTACAGCATTACCAATTATGGTTTACGCAACAAAAATTTTTCAAATAAAGATAAAATCTACCTTTCAAGATGTTAGAAATCAGGTAGCAAATTTGAATAGTTTTGTACAGGAAAGGATCTCAGGAATGAAAATTGTACAATTATTTACTCGCGAAAAGATTGAGTATGATAAATTTTTAGAGATTAATGAGAAGCATAAAAAAGCTCATATTAAAACGGTTTGGTACTATTCTATTTTCTTTCCGATTGTTGAGATTTTATCGTCAATTACTTTAGGTGCAATTGTTTGGTATGGCGGATTGGCAGCAGCTATAGATGGTGGTGCCTCATTTGGTACAATCACAAGTTTTATAACAATGACAAGTATGGTGTTTAGACCGCTACGTCAGATTGCTGATAAATTTAATACGTTGCAAATGGGGATGGTTGCTGCAGAAAGAGTATTTGTTGTTTTAGATGAAGATGCTGAAGAAGTTGACACAGGAAAGCTTGAAGCTAAAAATTTAAAAGGAAATATCAATTTTAAGGATGTATATTTTAGATATTTAGAAGATGAACCTGTATTAAGAGGCATATCTTTTAATGTTAATCAAGGAGAGACAGTTGCTGTTGTTGGAGCAACTGGAGCAGGTAAATCGACCATTATAAATTTATTGAGTAGATTTTATACAATTAATTCTGGTAGTATCACTATTGATGGTAATGACTTAAATGAATTTACCTTATTGTCTTTAAGGAATCGAATAAGTGTGGTTTTACAAGATGTATTTTTATTTTCTGATTCCATTTTAAATAATATTACGTTGAATAATAAAAATATTAGTTTTGAAGAAGTAGAAGATGCAGCAAAAAAAATAGGTATTCATAATTTTATCATGTCATTACCTAATGGTTATCATTTTAATGTAAAAGAAAGAGGAGGGATGTTGTCAGTTGGTCAAAGACAATTGATTGCATTTTTAAGAGCTTATGTAAGTAAACCTGCCATTTTAATTTTAGATGAAGCAACATCTTCTATTGATGCTGAATCAGAAGAGTTGATACAAAAAGCGACCAATACCATAACAGAAAATAGAACCTCTATTATTATAGCTCATCGATTGGCAACGATAAAAAAAGCTGATAAAATTATTGTCATGGAAAAAGGAAAAATTGTTGAACAAGGTACCCATCAACAATTGTTAAAACAGAAAGGATATTATAGTAAGTTGTATGAAATTCAATTTGAAACAGCTAAAGCAAGTTGATAACTAGCCTTTTATTTTTCTTTACTTAAGCATTGTACATTTAACATCAAGCATTTAACTACTCCAAATCTTCTTTAATGATGTCGGCTAATCTATCGATATCGTTAAATAGAATAAATTCACCATCCTTTATATACGAAATTTGTCCAGATTCTTCTGAAACAACCAATGCGACAGCATCTGAACGTAGTGTTATCCCTAAAGCAGCTCTATGTCTCAACCCAAAGCGAGCAGGAATAGAAATATCTTTTTCTACAGGTAAAATCACTCTAGTGGCAGTAATAAAATTATCTTCAATAATGATGGCTCCATCATGCAGCGGACTATTCTTATAAAAAATACTAGACAATAAAGGTTTATTTACTTCGGCATTCATTTTATCTCCTGTAAGTTTTACAAAATCTAAACTATTGTTTCTTTCTAAAATAATCAATGCACCCGTTTTTGTTTTAGACATCTCATCACAGGCAGATACAATACTTTCAACGTCAGTGGAAACATGATTATCACGGAAATTGTTTGAAAATTTAAAGCGTTTAAAAAACCCTTTTTTTGAGGCGAAATTGGTAGAGCCTACCATTAATAAAAATTTTCTAATCTCTTGTTGAAAAACAATGATTAAAGCAATAAAACCACCACCAAGAAATTTGCCTAATATATCACTGAGCAATTCCATTTTAAGAGCAACGGTAAGTTTCCATATCAAATAGACAATAGCAATTCCTAAAAAAATATTAATAGCCGCAGTACCTCGTATCAATCTATAGACATAATAAAGTAAAATGGCTACCAAAGCGATATCTAGAATATCTAAAAATCTAAACTCTAAAAAATTAAGTGCATCCAAAAATTAAGGTTTTGGTAAATGTAATCATAATTTAGGCTATTTTACAAGCACTATTCTTATTTAATTTAAATAATTTTTTAACAGCTATAACTCTAATTAATTTGCACTTAGAGGTTCAGCTTCAGAAATCAATTGAGGATATCGTTTTTTTATTTTTTTTATGTTTTCAGCTAAGTGAGTATTTGATTTATCTTTTTTATAATCACTTTCTAATTGATCTAAAGATTTACCATAAAGCGATTTTGATAAATCATTTCTCAATGAACCATAAGCACTTAAAATTTCATTGTGTACAGCAATATATGTAGCATAAGTTGTGTTTCTATTTGACTGAAACGAAATGATTGCTTTTTCAGGATGATCTGAAGATTTATTGTCTTTTTTTCCGTTACACCAAGTACATTTTTCGCCATTTACATTTGTACCTGCTCCATTATCTATAAATTCAATAAGTAATGGTTTTAGATCTGTAATTTTAATAGTTTGATTGCCTTCTATTTGTATTTCATCATTAGAATTGATTCTAATTTCAAATACATTTTTTTCTTTTAAAGTGCTTTTAGGAGCTTTAATTTGTTTTTCGGGTAATCGTTTGTAAATACCAATTTCGGTATCAAGTGTTGTAGTAACTAAAAAGAAAATCAATAATAAAAATGCAATGTCTGCCATAGAACCGGCATTAATTTCGGAAGGATTTCTGTCGCTCATAATTTTGTTTTTAAAGGGTTAAACGTAAGACTCTAATAGAGAATTAGAATAAAAAATTAAGGCGAGGTTAACAAAATATTAACAAAAATAATGCCGAAGTGTAAGTAGCGTAAGCTTAAAGTTTTAAAGCCTGAACTATTTGGATAGCTTCATTAGCTTCTTTTACATCATGCACTCTTAAGATGTTACTACCGTTCATTAAAGCAATTGTATGGGCTACGGTTGTAGCATTTAAAGCTTTTTTAGGGTTGATGTTTAATAAGTTGTACAACATAGACTTTCTTGAAAGACCACTCAAAATGGGTAGATCTAAATTTTTAAACAGCGTCAAATTATTTAGTAAGTGATAATTTTGTGTTGAAGTTTTGCCAAAACCAAATCCCACATCAATAATAATATCATTTACCTGTAGTTGTCTTAATTGGCTGATTTTTTCTGAAAAATAAAAAAGGATTTCTTTTATGATGTCTTGATACGTTGGATTGTTTTGCATATTTTGTGGAGTGCCTTTCATATGCATTATGACATAAGGTACTTGTAGCTCAGCTATAGTATTGAACATTTTTTTATCAATGGAACCTGCTGAAATGTCATTTACCATACAAGCTCCATTTTGTACAGCTTCTAAAGCTACTTTGCTTCTAAAAGTGTCAATGGAAATTAAACTTTTAGGGAAATTTTCGCTCAATAATTTAATTACAGGAACTATTCTTCCTAACTCTTCTTTTTCGTTGATGTTTTTGGCATTAGGTCTTGAAGAATAACCGCCTACATCTATAAAAGTAGCACCTTCACTTAACATTCTTTCAGTTCTTGAAAGAATGTCTTTATCACTTTTTAAGGTATTGCCATCGTAAAAGGAATCAGGTGTAATGTTCAGTATTCCCATTATTTTGGGTGAAGATAAATCGATAAGTTTCCCTTTACAATTAATGCTCATATGTTCGTCGAGATAAAAAATTTGAATTATTAAAACACAGGGTATTATTTACTTGCAACTGTATTTACAACTTTAGACATTTTTGGAGCGGTATAATGATTCATCTTATACATTAATTCATCAATAGTATCACTGACCAAAAGCATGTCTTTATTATTTTGTTTTAAAAAACCCTCTTTTACCATTACCTCTAATTGTTGTAAGCTATGGTCAAAATAACCATTGGTGTTTAAAATACCAATGGGCTTATTTTCAATACCCAATTGTCCTAAGGTAAGGGCTTCAAAGAGTTCATCTAAGGTGCCAAACCCACCTGCTAAAGCTATATATCCATCTACTAGGCGACTAATCTTTACTTTGCGTTTAGACATTTTTTTTGTCACTATCATTTCAGTAATGGTAGTATGAGCTACTTCCTTATGGCGTAATAAATGTGGTATAACTCCAATAACCTCTCCGTTATGCTCTAAAACTGTATCCGCTAAAACTCCCATCATTCCTATTTTTCCGCCACCATAAACCAACCCAATATTGTTTTTTGCCATGTAAGTACCTAATTCTTTTGCGTCATCAGCATACTGATTGTTAAAACCAATACTCGATCCACAAAAAACAGCAATACGTTTCATAATTTGTTATTATTTAATTATCGTTGTAAAAATAAACAATTGATAAAGACTAATTGGTAAGTTTTTTCATAAATTCGTCGAATAGTTTTCATAATAAAAAATAGAAGAAGATAATCAATTATGCAGAAGACCTCAGAACAATACAATACTGTTATTCAACAATGCCGAGACCTTTTTGTAAATAAAATGAAGGATTATGGTAGTGCATGGCGTATTTTACGATTGCCATCATTAACTGATCAAATTTTTATCAAAGCCCAACGAATTCGTCAGTTGCAACAAAACGAAGTGAAAAAAGTTGATGAAGATGAAATACCTGAGTTTATAGGTATTATTAATTATTCGATAATGGCTTTAATTCAATTGGAAAAAGGAGTTGTTGAACAGCCAGATTTATCAGTTAAAGTAGCGACAGATTTGTATGATAAGCATTTGAATTTGACAAAGGTTTTAATGGAAAATAAAAACCATGATTATGGTGAAGCTTGGCGTGATATGCGAGTAAGTTCTTTAACTGATTTAATTTTACAAAAGCTATTACGCGTCAAACAAATTGAAGACAATCAAGGTAAAACCTTAGTTTCTGAAGGTATAGATGCTAATTATCAAGATATGATTAATTATGCGGTATTCGCATTGATTTTAATAAAAGAAGATTCAGAATGAAATTTTTAACACACATTGCTAGATTATTAGTTGCTGCAACGTTTATTTTTTCAGGATTTGTAAAATTGATAGATCCTTTAGGTTCTGCGTATAAATTTCAAGATTATTTTGCTGCTGATGTATTGAATTTAGAGTTTTTAAGTCCGTATGCCTTGCCGTTCTCTATTGTTTTAATTGTAGCAGAAATTATGTTAGGCGTGATGCTGTTAGTAGGTTATAAATCTAAGTTTACGGTTAGGAGTTTGATGTTATTAACGCTCGTGTTTTTGTTTTTAACATGGTATTCAGCTTATTACAATAAGGTAACAGATTGTGGTTGTTTTGGTGATGCAATTACCTTGACGCCATGGGAGACTTTTTATAAAAATATAATATTAGCTGTTTTAATTCTATTTTTGTTATTTACAACTAAGCATATTAAACCAATTTTTAGTAATAATTTTGTGAAATGGATCTCTTTTACGGCATTCATTGCATTTTTATTGACCACCTACTATGTTTTACAACATTTACCAATAATAGACTTTAGAGCTTATGCGATTGGTAAAAATATACCAGAAGGGATGATTATTCCTGAAGGAGCAAAACAAGACGTGTATGAAGATACTTGGATCTATAAAGTAAATGGAAAAGATAATGAATATACTACTGAAGAAAAACCTTGGGAAATTGAAGGTTCTACTTTCGTTGATAGAAAAACGGTTTTGATAGAAAAAGGATACGAACCACCAATTCACGATTTTACTATGGAATTAGATGGCGTTGATATCTCAGAACAATTATTCCAAAAGGAAAGATTGGTATTGATAGTAATGCATAATTTGGATAAAACAAATACTGATTTACTGACAAACATTGTAACATTTTCTACAAAAGCTTTGCAAGAAGGGTATGATGTCTATGCGATATCATCTTCAAAAGAAGAAGATTTTTTAAAGATAAAAGAGCAATTCAAATTAGAATTTAATCTGTTGTTTTGTGATGATATAGCTTTAAAAACCATGATAAGAGCTAACCCAGGTATTGTGACTCTAAATAAAGGAACAATTACAGGGAAGTGGAATGCTAGAGATGCTGATAAAGTAAAATTATGAAATTCAAAAGAATAGAACGTTTCCAATTTGTAGTAGTGTTGATTTGAGTAATTGTCCCCTTGAGGGGACTTTAGGGGTGTTAAGTTTTAATGTCTTTCCTTCTTGAGTTAAGTAAAAAATTTGTAAAAAATAATTATCAAAAATGAAACAACTCATATTGGTTTTTGTAGGTGGAGGTTTTGGAAGTATGGCAAGGTTTATTCTGTCAAAATGCTTTAATAGTACGGCAAACGGAATACCTTATGGAACACTTTTAGCCAATGTTTTGGGTAGTTTGCTTATAGGGATATTATTAGGAATGGCAGCAAAAAATGATGCATTAACTCAAAATCAAACCTTATTGTTAGCTACTGGGTTTTGTGGTGGTTTTACAACCTTTTCTACTTTTGCTTATGAGAATCATATTTTATTAAAATCAGGTGATTTTACCAACTTTTTTATCTACACGGTAGGTAGTTTTGCCTTAGGTTTTGCAGCTGTATTTTTAGGAATTTATTTGTCTAAATTAATATAATAATAAATTTATATTTACGTTTATTTAGTAAACGTTTCTATGACTTTCTATAAATTTTCTCTTTTAGTTTTTTCTTTTTTTTTATTTTCTTGTCAATCAGATGATAATGAGGTTCCTCAAAATCAAAATATTGTCAAATTTACGCCTCAAATGACTTTTGATTGGGATTTGAGAAGTGAATTACCTATAAATTCTCAATATGCTGCTGAAGTTATTGATATAGATGCTTTTGATAATTCTGCCGAATTAGTTTCAGAATTACATAGTCAAGGTAAAAAAGTGATTGCATACATTTCTGTAGGTTCTGTTGAAAATTGGAGATCAGATGCTGCTAATTTTCCTGCATCAGTAATTGGAAATAATTATGATGGTTGGGAAGGTGAAAAATTTTTAGATATAAGGAATATTGATGCTCTAGCACCTATAATGAAGGCCCGTTTGGATATGATTAAGGCAAAAGGATTTGATGCCATAGAACCTGATAATATAGATTCTTATACCAATGATACAGGTTTTGATATTACGGAACAAGATGTTATTAATTATTGTAAATGGTTGGCTAATGAAGCACATAGCAGAGGATTGTCTATCGGACAAAAAAATGCAACTGAATTAGCAGGTCAATTGGTAGATTCTTTTGATTGGATTTTATTAGAAGATGCTTTTGAACAAAATTTTCAAGAGGAAGCTAAAATATATATCACTAAAAATAAAGCAGTCTTTGCTACAGAATATACTGATGAAACAAGTGAAAGCGATTTTTTAAATACTGTTTGTCAGAAAGCTTCTAGTCTTAAATATACTGCCATATTGAAAGAAAGAGACTTAAATAGTTTTGTTATTACTTGTAATTAACCTATCATAGAGGGTTTAACAGATTGTCCGTAATGTGAAATAATTGGTTCAGCATGACGTTACGCTATATTATTACTATTTACGGATATACATGGTTTATTAATCCAAAATCAACTTCAAAAATATTTTTATCAAAGGTACATCTCGTATCCTTGCTAGTAGTGGGTAGTATAAACCGAGGCTGTTGTTTTAATCATCCTTAAACTTAGGAGTTTTTCTATGCTTAGTACCTTGTTCATAGCTATATGATAAACGGATCAAGGTTGGTTCACTAAACATTCTTCCTAAAAATTGTAATCCAGCAGGTAAACCTTCACTAGTAAAACCCATAGGTACTGTAAATGCTGGTTGACCTGTATGCGGAGCAATTACTTGATTATTATCACCTAAATATTCTTCTTCAAATTTATCAATATGTGCAGGTTTATTATTCCATGTTGGGTAAATAATGGCATCTAATTTTAGGCTATCCATTTGTTGTTCTATAGCATTTCGAAACGCTAATCGATGTGTGTCTGTAAATGGGTCTTCACAAGCTATTTCTTGATGTTTTTCTCTACCTGAATTTTTAGAAAAATAGTCTAATACACCTTTTGCATAATCAGATTTTGTTCCAATGCGAATAATATCATCTAGGGTTTTTATAGTGTCATTTTTCACGTATTCAGTTAAATATGCCTCAATATCTTGTTTGAAATTAGCACACCATTGATTGTTTTTTAAACTATCAAAATCTTGAACATGAATATCAATAACTGTTGCACCTAATCGTTTTAAATCAACTATTGATTTTTCAAATAGCACTTTTATTTCTGGGTCAGGGTTAACATTACTGAGTTGATTTAATACACCAATTCTAGCATTTGTTAATCCATTACTTTCAAGAAATTGTTGATAATCCGTTTCAACTTTTCCTTTACTATAGTTGGTTATTTTATCATTTGGATCAAAACCTGCAATTATTTCCAAAACTTTGGTGGCATCTTCAACTGTTCTACACATAGGGCCTGCAACATCATTACGCATGTATAAAGGAATAATACCACTTCTACTAACCAAACCTAATGTAGTTCTAAACCCAACCAAAGCATTGTGTGAAGATGGTCCTCTAATAGAATTTCCTGTATCAGTACCTAAACCTATAGTGCCAAAATTAGCAGCAATTCCAGCACCTGTACCACCACTAGAACCCGCAGGAACATAATTTAAGTGATATGGATTATGAGTTGTTCCATGTGTAGAACTTTCAGTATGTTTTGCACTAAAAGCCCATTCTGCCATATTAGATTTAGCAATGATAATTGCCCCAGCATCTATCAATTGTTGTACAACAAAAGCATTGTTGTCTGGTATAAAATCTTCTAAAGCTAATGCACCAGCCGTAGTTGGCATTCCCTTAGTGTTATAATTGTCCTTTACAATAAGCGGGATCCCATGAAGGGGTTTCAGTTTGCCAGTTTTTGCAAATTCTTTATCTAATTTTTCAGCAGTAATTAGGGCCTCTTTATTGATAAATGTAATGGCATTTGTTTTACTATCCAAACTATCTATTCTATCAAAATAGGCTTTGACTAATTGTACAGCAGTATAATCTCCGTTTTGATATGCCTTGTGAATTTGACTAATAGTCAACTCATGTAGTGATATGTTTGGGTTTTCTTTTTTAGGATTAGAACAACTTGAAACTAAGATTACAAGTAGTAATAGTATGTTAGGTATTTTATTCATAATTTATAAAATATAATTTTGTTATGCATTAAATTACTTCTAATTAATTTAAAAAGGCAAGTTCAATAAATCTACATTGCCACCAGAAAGGATAATCCCTACTTTTTTATGTGCAAAGTCAGTTTTAGATTTTAAAATGGCAGCCAAGGCAACTGCACTAGATGGTTCTATAATAATTTTCATACGTTCCCAAATAAGTTGCATAGCTTCAATAATTTCTTTTTCGGTTACTCTAATTATTTTTTCTACATGATTATTGATGATATTAAAAGTAATATCACCTAATGAAGTTTTGAGTCCGTCTGCTATCGTATCAATAGTGGTATTTTGCTCTATGCTTCCACTTTCTAAAGAGCGATATGCATCATCAACATTAAAAGGTTCAGCACCAATAACTTTACAATTATTACCAAAAGCCATTGCACTTAAAGCTGTACCAGAAATTAAGCCACCACCACCAACTGGTGCTACAATAATATCTAATTCTGGGTATTTTTCTAGTAATTCTTTTCCTGCTGAAGCATTACCTAAAATGACATTAAAGTCATTAAAAGGATGAATAAACGTAGCTCCTTTCTCTTCTTGAATTTGTTGAGCTGTTGTTTTTCTAGCAGTTAAAGTGGGTTCACATTCTGTAATGATGCCACCATAATCTTTTACTGCATTTTTTTTTACTTCTGGTGCATCTTTAGGCATCACTATATAAGCTTTGATCCCTAAATTTTGTGCTGCTAAAGCCAAGGCTTGTGCAAAATTACCAGAAGAGTGTGTAACTACACCCTTTTGTTGTTGCACAGAAGCTAATTGTAAAATAGCATGTGTAGCACCACGCATTTTAAAAGCTCCCATTTTTTGAAAATTTTCGCATTTAAAAAACAGTTCAGTACCTGCCATTTTGTTTAAAGTTTGAGAGGTGATTACTGGTGTATGATGTACGTAAGGTTGTATCCTTTGATGTGCTTTGATAAGGTCTTCTTTAATATTCATAACTTATTTTTTATAAGCTTTTACACCAGCTTTTACGGCAACTTCTAATTTGTTTTCTTTGGGCGGAATAGGGCAAGAGTATTTGTGATTATACGCACAGTACGGATTGTAGGCTGTGTTAAAATCAATAACAATGGTATTACCTTTAGGAATTTCTAAATCAATAAACCTGCCACCTTCATAAGTTTCATTTCCGTTAGTAGTATCCATAAACGGAATAAATAAATGATTTTTGTACTTATCTTCCTTTATTAAATCTTGATTCTGATAAATATGTATGACCAGTTCTTTACCATCAATATTGAATAATGCCTTTCCGTATGTTTTATAAATTGGCAACCTTTCAGTTGTGGTAGGCATTTCAAAAGTTTCTTGGTTTTTTTCTAATTCAAATTTTGCTGTGATTTTAAAAGTAGAATCAATAGGAAAAAAATCTAAAGAAATGAAATTTTTAAATCCTTCATCTGTCAAAGGACTTTCTTTTCTATCTGAAAATTCGGTATTCAATTTGTATTGAAAATCTTTGATTGAAGCGGTGTAGTCATCAAATAATTCTCTTTTTTGTGGACAGGCAGTAATAAGAATTGCTAAAAGAGAAATAAAGATAATTTTCTGCATGATTTAGAATTTTACCCAAATATAATGATTAATAAAAAATTAATCAAAATATTTTGTAGCTTTGACCAATTAAGAAAGAAAACTTATGTATATATCAATAAAAAATGTCCGAATTATTCGTTTAACATCGAATAGACTTGGGTATATAATTACTTGATATATAAAAAATCAAATAATATATACCCGGCTTTATGCCGGGTTTTTTGTTTTTAGAAACTAATGCAATTGGTTACTTATATAAATACTAAAATTGTTCAACCCTATTTTGATACCTTTAAAGGTTTATCAAAAGAAGTTTGGTGGCTAGCTTTGATTACTTTAATTAATAGAGCTGGTACTATGGTTATTCCTTTTTTATCATTATATCTAAGAGATAGTTTAAATTTTACATTAAAAGATGTTGGTTGGGTGATGTCTGCTTTTGGTTTAGGTTCGGTTATTGGCTCATGGGTAGGAGGGAAGATGACTGATAAAATAGGATATTATAAAGTAATGTTTAGAAGCTTGTTGACTACTGGTGTCTTATTTGTTGTCTTACAATTTTTGACAACATTTACAGCTTTTTGTTTTGGAATTTTTGTTTTAATGATTGTTGCTGATATGTTTCGCCCTGCAATGTTTGTTGCATTAAGTGCTTATAGTAAACCAGAAAACAAAACACGTTCTGTAACTTTAATTCGACTGGCAATTAATTTAGGATTTTCTGCTGGACCAGCTGTTGGAGGTCTTGTCATTACTACTATCGGATATACTGGTTTGTTTTGGATTGATGGAATTACTTGTGTCTTGGCTAGTATTTTATTGTTGAATGTATTACATCCAAAAAAAGCAAAAGCAAAAGATGAAATAAAAGTTGAAAATCCTGTTTCAGCATATTCTGATAAAGCTTTTTGGGTTTTCTTAGTGTCAATGACCTTATTCGGGTTGATGTTTTTACAATATTTTTCTACAATGCCAATTTATTATAAAGACAGGCATATATTATCAGAATTGGATATAGGATTGTTAATGGGTATGAATGGATTTATTATCTTTTTATTAGAAATGCCATTGATTAAATGGTTAGAAAATACAAATTATACAAAATCAGGATTAATGTTTTTTGGTGCACTGTTGGTAGGGTTAAGTATTTTAGTACTGAATTTAACTTCTTGGACGGGAATTATCATCATCGGAATGCTATTGATGACACTAGGAGAAATGATTGCATTCCCTTTTTCAAATGCTTTTGCAATGGAAAGAGCAAAAAAAGGAAATCAAGGAGAATATATGGCTTTATATAGCATTTCTTTTTCCATAGCACATATTTTTAGTCATAACGCAGGTATGCAATTGGTAGAAGCACAGGGTTTTGATACAACGTGGTTTATATTTACAGGAGTAGCTGTTTTATGTATGATAGCCTTATTGTATTTAAGACAATTAACTAAAATAAGCAATTAAAATTTATGGAAAAGGTCGTGTTATAGATACTTCATAAATGACCAAACCTTTCTATCTTTTAAATAGTTAGGGTTACCTTCATTGTCATAAGCTTCTTTTTCAAAACTAATATTATGATAAGCTTTATTCCAATTTCTAAGCCTAATTAAATGAACGAAAAACTCAATGACATACCATAGAAAGAAGAAAATCCATAATAACTCTTTCTGTTGCTTTAAGTGAATACGTTCATGATTAATAAGCACCCAATTATCTGATAAAGATTTATTCTTTAAAAATATAAAAGGATATACTGCAAGACCAGTATAGTTTTTTGGGATGATATATTTTGATATTAAAATCATAACATGAATGTGTAAGTAATTTACATACTTAAACTAATAACGACCAAATTAATAAATAATTATGCATTGGTCTCTATGTTTAGGCTTACTTATAAACAAGAAATGAACATTATTATTATAATTGATGACCAACATATTTATAGCTAATTCTGTGCCATATTCTGGTTTTTAGGATAAATACGTAATAAATTTATGATAAATTTGAAACTTAAAACCGATTGGTTCTCCAGAAGTAGGGCGTGAATAGAACTATTATCTAAAGTAATTATTGATACGCTTCAAAACAATAAGCATTTAAATGTGTTAAAGCAATAATTTTTGCTTTTTTACCATTTTTAGCTGGGAATACATAAACGGCATTGGTTTTAAAATTTTCACCATCTAGTTTATGACCATCTATTTTCCAAACATGTTTACCTGTATTTATGTCAATAGCATGTAGTTTACCTGTTGAGCCGCCTACAAAATAAACAATGCCATTTAGGTAACTCATTCTACTACTAGTACCTGCTGTTTTTGTTTTCCAAATTTGACTACCCGTATTAGGGTTTAGTGCATAGGTATACGTATCTTCATTATTGGCAATTATTTTATTATCTTCTATGATAAAACCTGAAAACATAAAGTCTTGAGGGAAGTCTTTGACCCAAATTTGATTACCAGTTATTATATCGTGGCAAAATAATTGATGTCCAATATTTGCATAAAATTTATCTTGATAAATGACGGGTGGTGCTAAAACTACACCATTAATATTTGGCTGATTCATTACTTTTTTCTCATAAACCCATTCATTAGTTTTATAATTATACAAACCTAAATAAGTTTGAAAGTTCCAAATAGTATCATCTGTTAGTTCTTGCCAAGTAACTACCAAATGTTGTACTCCATTATGCATATAAGGCTCAACTCTTGTAACGTCACCAATTCTGTTACCAATAATATGCTCTAAAGTAAAATTAGGTATAATATATTCTTTTATTTCTCCTTTCTCTATACTGCCTTTATATACAATTTTTTCATCATACTGCAAATACTGTGTTTCTGATTGACTAAAAGTAAAGTAAATATTATTTATACCAGAAACTTTTTGTTTGAAGGGCTCATTTCTTTGGAATTTCCATTGTGTACTTCCATTATCCAAATTAATACAATAACTTTTATTGCTTGTTTGATAAGTTAATAAATTATCGTATTGGTATTTTTCAAAAATGATTATTTGATCAGAATAGGGTAAATAATTATCATTCCATTGCCAAATTGTATCTCCATTATCAGGATTTATCATTGTTAAAAACTTATTATTTTGGCCATTGGTTGTTGGAATGGCAATATTACCATTGTAATATATTGCATCACTTATGTAGCCATTAGAAACAGTATTTTGATTGTGTAGTGATTTTTCCCATTGGTATGATAATGATGTGATTATACCATTTTCATCTGTTTGTGTATTAGTATTATCATCTTTATGGCAAGATGCCATAAAGATGAATAATACCAATAGTGTTGTTATTGATTTCATATAAATGAATTAATTTGTTTCGAACCAATCATCTCTATCAAAAATTTTTCTAAACTCAACTGCTGTTTCATCTATAGCATTCCCATCAGTAGTCATATTCCTAATTTCTAAATGATTTGCACCGTTTACTTTATACCTATTCCCACTTGAAATACCTTGTAGCTCTTGGGTGTATTGTGGTAGTAAACCATCACTTGGGTAATTTACAGAAACCCAGCGTGTGCGTTGCTCCCAATGTAAACCAAGGCTTCCTGTTGTATTGTCGCCATCCCAAACATTACCAAAAACATCTATTAATGCCCAATATGTTTCTTGTTCACTACGGGTAGTTTTAATTAGTGAATTCCAAATATTCTCACTATCGTCTATCCAATCTCTGCCTTTTTTCCATTGTGTAGCTCTGTAAGTGTGTAATGCAACTTTATGCCATAAAAAGAAGCCTTGTGATGCATAAAAACCAACCATAGCAGTATTGTAAATATAAAAGCCATTATAAACATTTCTTGCAGTATTTATATCATTTACCAAGGTAGCATCATTATTGTGTACTGAACTGCTAAACATTCGCCAATGTACAGGGCTGTTTTCTTCTGCCCAAATTGAAATTCTAGGTATGCTTGAGTTGTTATTATCTGTATAATAATTAATAGCATTAATTGTAGGGCTACCAACACGTAAGTCTGCATTAGTACTAGGAGTACCTTGTAAATTTTGAACCAGGTCATTTGTAATAAATATATCACAAAGATAGTCAGTAGTTATATTAGCACTAATTGCCCAAGGTAAGCTTAATAATTCTGCTATAGGGCCGTCTTTTACTTTGTTACAAGCGTTTGCTGCAGCACTTTGTACACTACCATCTAATATAGAATTTGAGATAGGTGCACCATAGTTTGGTGAGGTAACGGTTATATAACCTCCAAATTTTTTAGTACCACTACCTGTTATTTTATCAACACCCCTAATCATTAAGCCTCCCATACTATGACCAATGCCTAAATTTTGAGAATCATTTGCCCCCGAATTAGAGTTGCCATTGCCATAAAAAGTGTTCATTGATGTGATGACTTGGTTTGCAGAGTTTGTAATACCAATGTCAGTTGTATATGTAGTTCTAAGACTATTTAAATTACGTTCAGCATCAAAAATTTGATTGTAGTGTTGCCATGAACTTGCATTACCGTCTAAACCATGAACCCAAGCAACATTTCTGTCTTGTTGAGCAAAGGTGTTTAGTGCACTAAAAATAAGCACTATAAAAAAGATTGTTTTATATATTGTATTTTTCATTTTTAGAATAGTTAAATTAGTTAATGTTTAAATTATAAGATAAGTTATCAATCTTGGTGTTAATTTCCATTATAATCTTCTTGCCAGAAGGGAGCAATATTTCTTGCTCCACTTTAATAGCATTAAGCATTTTATCTTTAGTATACCCATAAAGAGTACTTTGTAATAGTTCATTTTCTGAATTGTAAATTCTACTTCCTACTAATTTTTCTATCTTTTTATTTATTAATAGTACAGCCTCTTCTTCTATTCTAGCGTCTATATCTTTAAAAGAAGTACGTAAAGTTACAAAATCCTCTCCTTGCTCCATAACTTTCACTCCGTTTTGAGATGCTTTAGCAATATAAGTCTCTAAATTAGCACCTAATTGATAGCCTTGTATAGTAGACACAGCTTGTTTAAGATCTTTTAAAGATGGTTCTTTACCCATACTTTTAATTATTTTTACAGTTTCTAGTTGGTTCGGTATATCAATATTATCCTTACCTAAAACATTTCCGCTTTTATCGTAAAATGTTACGCTATTCCCTGTAATTACAGTTTTTACAATTGGCGGAATATCATTGGGCAGTGTTTTATGTCTAATTTTTACCTTTTCTTTAAAATCTAGCACCTCATCAATAGTAATATTTAATTGACCGCTTTCATATAATTCCATTTTTACTAAATGTTTATCACTACTGGGGTTTATTGTGGCTAAGTCTAATTTGGTGAGGTTTTTAGATGGCGATGTGAAATCTCTAAAACTTATCATTTCATATGAAATTTCTATTAAGGACTTTCCTGATTTTTCTGCAATTTTTTCTGCAATTTTAGAAATATCATCAGGTATTTCTTCAAAATCTTGATTACAGTTTGTTAAAAAGAGTACACTAAAAAGTAATACTCCAACTAAAATGTAAATAGTTTTACTCGTTTTCATTTTATTAAAATTTTCGTTAAAAAAACATTTTTATTACTAAAATTTCTGCGAGGTGTATTACATTTGCAATACTTCCTCTGGTTATTGGGCTATTTGCTATTTCATTGGCAATTGGTATTAAATTAAACTTATGTCAGTACTTTTATTTTATTTACCTCTAACCAGAGGTTTTTAAATCTATTATAACAGGTTATAAGCATGCTTACGCATGTTTTTTACCTTCACTAAATTTCTCTTATTTCTACCTGTAAAAGGTCTCCTTCGTGTGTAAATATACGAAAAAAAAAAAAAATAGAACAAAAATATTTTTTACTTTTTTTTGAAAAAACAGCTTTGCTTACCAATTAATTGGGTGGTTGTTTTTTAACAGAATTATTATTTTTAACCTCACTACTATCTAACTTTCGTTACTTACGAATAAAAAGAACTTAAAACCTATTGGTTTTCCAGAAGTAGGGTGTGAATAGAATCAATACAGTAAACAATTCTAATCTGCCTAAGAGCATTAAAAAGGCTGACCACCATTTACCTAAAAGAGGTAAGCTGTTGTAATTATTGACAGGGCTTAACGAGCCAAAAGCTGGACCAACATTACCTAAAGAAGATATTGAGCCACCAATTGCACTGGTAAAATCTAAACCAAGCATGCTAAAGACTAAAGCACCCAATACAAACATGATAAGGTACAATATAAAAAAGGCGATGATGTTAAAAACAATATCTCTAGAGACTGACTTGTTATTGTAACGAACTCTGATTATTGCATTTGGGTGTATAGATCTTTTAAATTCTAAGAATCCGTTTTTTATCATAATGATATGACGTACAAATTTTACACCACCAGAGGTTGATCCTGCAGAGGCTCCAAAAAACATTAAAAAGAAAAAAACCATAGTTAAAAAGGGTGTCCAAATGGTAAAATCAGCCGACACAAAACCCGTTGTGGTGATAACTGAAACTACTTGAAAAATAGCATGTCTAAAAGCACTTTCAAACTGCCCTAAAACCATAGGATGAGCTATAACTTGTGTATCTGTAGCTAATAAAGAAACATTTGCTGAAAAATAAACAACTAAAGCAACTATGATACTAATACCAATAGTATTAATAATGTATATTTTAAATTCTTCATCTTGAATTATTTTTTTGAATTTACCTTTAAAAGCAAAATAACTCAATACAAAATTTGTACCAGCTACAATCATAAAAAAGGTAATGATGTATTGTATGGCAGGATTGTCATTCCAATGAGCAACACTATCATTTTTTGTTGAAAATCCACCAGTAGATAAGGTGCTCATGGCATGATTTACAGCGTCAAAAACGCTCATACCAGCTAGTTTTAAAAAGAGAGTTTCAGCGATTGTTAATCCGAAATAAATATACCACAATCGTTTTGCAGTATCGGTAATTCTAGGATGCAGCTTATCAGCAGATGGTCCTGGAGCCTCAGCGGCAAAAAGCTGCATACCACCAATACCCAATAGAGGTAAAACAGCTATGGTTAAAACGATAATACCCATACCACCAATCCAATGTGTTGTGCTACGCCAAAATAAAATACCGTTGGGCATACCTTCTATATTGTCTAAAATTGAAGCACCTGTGGTGGTATAACCAGACATGGTTTCAAAGAAGGCATTAGTAAAAGTAGGAATTGATCCTGTAAATAAATAAGGTAATGCACCAGATAAAGACATAAAAACCCATCCTAGGGTAACAATGAGATAACCTTCACGTTTTTTTACTTCTTTTTTAAATCCTTTGGTCGCAAATCTAAATAGTAAGCCAATTGCAATGGTTAATAAACCAGCAAATAATATGCCTTTGCTTGACCCATCTTTATATAAAAAACCAATTCCACTAGATATAAACATAAAAGAACCATTAAAGAGGAGCAATAAGCCCATCATCTGAAAAATGATTTTTATGTTAAGATTTTTCATGTGTTTATATTTATTATTTTTTTAACGGTCACATGCAGTTCGCTATTCATGATTTTTTTAAGTGTTAAAAATTCTAACATACTCGTTTCATGAAAATTAATCAAAAAACTGTTCTACTGTAGGTATTGCATCTGCAAGACAACTCACAACTACTTTATCACCAGCTTGAATTTTAAAGGCTCCCAAGGCAATATAACCTTTACCATCTCTAATAACACCACCAATAGTTGCATGTTTTGGGAAGTTCAAATCTCGAATAATGTGATTTGTGATTTTAGAATTTTCACGTACTTGAAACTCTAGAATTTCTGCATCAAGGTTGTTTAAGGTAGTTATTTCTAATACATCACCTTTTCTTATGTATCTAAAAATACTATTTGCAGCTAATAATTTTTTATTAATAATGGTATCAATCCCAATAGAGTGAGAAAGTTTAGAATAATCTACATTTTCAGCCAATGCAATAGTTTTGGCAACACCTTTAGACTTAGCAACTAGGCAAGTCATAATATTAGTTTCAGGGCTATCAGTTGCACCAATAAAAACATCCATTTCTTCAATATTTTCTTCAAGTAATAATTCGAGATCTCTACCATCACCTAAAACCACTAATGCATTTGGTAATTCATCTGCCAATTCAAAGGCTTTGGTTTTATTGACCTCAATTATTTTAATATTCATTTTTTTGTCACACAATTCTTTAGCTGTTCTTTTTCCTATAGAACTACCACCAACAATCATAACATTATGAACCTCTTTTTTTATTTTTCCTGTCAATTTATACAGTTCATTAACGCCTTCTCTAAGCGTAATAAAATAAGCCAAATCACCAACCTTAAAAACTGTATTTCCACGAGGGATTTCAATATTATCAGAATTTTCACCTTGTGTAGCAATAGGCATAAAGTGGATTTCTGGGAATGTAGTTGCGGCTTCCATAACTGACATGCCAACAAAAGGAGCTGTTTCTGACAAAATAATACCTAACATACTTAATTCTCCATCTTCAAATTCATGCATATGGTTAAATGCAGCTTGATTGAGTAACATTTTTATGTCATTAGTAGCTAATTCTTCAGTTGAAATAAGTTCATCAATACCAAATTCAGAAAAATTAATTTCATTTTTATTGTCAATAAATTCAGAATTGTTAATTCTAGCAATGGTACGTGCTGCACCCAATCTTTTAGCTAAAACACAAATGGTAATATTAACTGTTTCATTAGAAGTAACAGCTATGACCAAATCTGTATTGGCAACATCAGCATCTTTTAATTTAGAAATAGATGTAGCATTTCCTTTCATTACTCGTATGTCTAAGCGAGTATCTGCATAAGTTAAACGTTCTTTTATTCTATCAATAAGTGTAATGTCATGAGACTCAAAAGAAAGTAGCTTTGCCAAATGAAAACCAACTTCACCAGCCCCAGCAATAATTATCTTCATTAAATTTTATTTAAAATATAAGTAGTAACGCCAAATTTATCATATAATTATAAAATCAAATTGGTACAACAAAAGTATTATTTTTTTCTTTTATATCTTTAAAGAAATTTTATAAATGAATTTAAAGTCAAAATCTGTTTCCATAAAAAATTGGAAAGAAGACGATAGACCGAGAGAAAAATTAATATCAAAAGGTAAAGAAGTACTTTCTGATGCTGAATTGATTGCTATTTTAATTGGTTCTGGTAGTAGAGAAGAAAGTGCTGTTGATTTGGCAAAACGGATTATTACCTATGCAAACAATAATTTAAATGAACTAGGTAAACTATCATTAAACGATTTTATGCAGTTTAAAGGAATAGGTGAAGCAAAAGCTGTTACAATTATTACTGCATTAGAATTGGGTAGAAGAAGACGGTTAGAAAAAGCTTTAGTAAAGCCTGAAATAAAAAGTAGTAAAGCTGTATTTGAAATTATGCAACCTATTATCGGTGATTTGTCTCATGAAGAATTTTGGGTGTTGTATCTAAACAATTCAAATAAGATTATTTATAGAAATCAGTTGAGTAGTGGGGGTATTACAGGTACTATGGTAGATGTCAGGTTATTGTTTAAAAAAGCGGTTGCGTTGTCTGCAATTGCTATTGTCTTAAGTCATAATCATCCTTCAGGAAGTCTGAAACCTAGTGCTTCTGATAAAAACTTAACCTTGAAAATTCAAAAAGCTGGAGAAGTTTTAGATATAAAAGTGTTAGATCATTTAATAATTACCGAAAAAGAGTATTTTAGCTTTGCAGATAATAATTTGATGTAATGCTTTTAGTTTATACACATAAAATAACACCGAGAGTAACCTATACTTTTAAACATTTCTTTACTAGAATTTTACAGATTCAGGTCAAGTTTACAACAAAAGTAGAAGAGTTTATTGCTCACGAAGGATTAAAATTAACCTATTCGAAACAGGCTTTAGGTAATGAAATTTTTATTAGAAGTACCAACTTACTTTTTGAACAAGGTATCAATGATATAGAAATAGTCATGGGAGAATGGGATGGTATAGATTGTTTCTTTCAAACAAGACAAGATGCTACTGTGCCTTTTGATATTTTTGCAGCAACTTTTTACTTATTAAGTAGGTATGAAGAGTATTTACCTCATGTTAAAGATGAACATGAAAGATTTACCGCAGAAGAAAGCATCGCTTTTACATATAATTTTTTAGAAAAACCTTTGATAGATATTTGGGCTTATAAATTCAAAAATTTGATAAAAGATAAGTTTCCTGAATTTCAATTTTCTGAAAGAGAGTTTGAACACCTCTCAACTATTGATGTTGATATACCTTATGCCTTTAAACATAAGGGTTTAGTAAGAGGTCTAAGTGGGT
>Ga0209633_10001377_pt1 | contig 25079 bp, 22 predicted proteins | sample Cruoilmetagenom1_FD_187290 | JGI IMG/M metagenome (GOLD analysis project Ga0209633, IMG submission 187290) | Oil polluted marine microbial communities from Coal Oil Point, Santa Barbara, California, USA - Sample 1 (SPAdes) (version 2) | ecosystem: Environmental > Aquatic > Marine > Oil seeps ...
CGTACTAGATACGAATGTGTTGAAATCAAAACAAATAAAAAATATTTATTTCATCAGAATGCTGAAGTAAAGTTAATAAATGATTAATTATAATATGCAAAATAACTATTACGCAGTAATCATGGCAGGTGGTGTTGGATCGAGATTTTGGCCTCTAAGCACACAAAATTTTCCTAAACAGTTTCATGATATGTTGGGTGCAGGTGATTCATTATTGCAAAAAACGTTTAAGAGATTATCAAAACTAATTCCTTCAGAAAATATTTTAATTGCAACCAATAAAAAGTACAAAGAATTGGTTTTAAGTCAGCTAGATGGTGTTACAGAGCAACAATTGCTATTAGAACCAGTTATGCGAAATACAGCTCCGTGTATCTTATATGCAGCTTTGAAAATTAAGCAACAAAACCCAGAAGCTGTTATGATTGTGGCACCATCTGATCATTGGATAGACAATGAAGATGAATTTATAAAAAACATTCAAACGGCTTTTACGGCATGTACTGAAAACGATATGCTAATGACTTTGGGTATTCAACCAACTTCTCCAAATACCGGTTATGGTTATATTGAGTTTGGAAAGGAAGCTAATGAGATAAAAAAGGTAAAACAATTCACAGAAAAGCCTGATTTACAAACTGCTACTCAGTTTGTTGAAAGCGGTAATTATGTTTGGAATGCAGGCATTTTTATATGGAGTGTTAAAAGTATCATCAATTCTTTTGAAAAATATTTACCCGAAATGAATACCTTATTTTGTCAAGGTAATCATACATATAATACCGATTTTGAAGACGATTTTATTGAGGATAATTATAGTGATGCCGAGAATATCTCTATAGATTATGGTATTATGCAAAACGCGACAAATATTTATACCTTACCGGTTGATTTTGGTTGGAATGATCTAGGAACATGGAGTTCATTATATGAAAAATTAGATAAGGATTCTGATAATAACGCCGTTGTTAATGCCAAAACTATATTTAAAGACGCTTCTAATAATATAATTAGTACGTCCAAAAATAAACATGTTGTCATTCAAGGATTAGATGATTTTATTGTAGTTGAAAAAGAAGATGTCTTGCTAATTTGTCCTAAAAAGAATGAACAAGAAATAAAACAAATTGTTGCAGATGTAAAACAAAAATTCGGGAATGATTTAGTATAAAATTATATCCGCTAAAACGATTAAAAGTATATCTATGGAAGAAGACCCAAAAGTAGAAATAGATTTAGAAGTTAAAAAAGAAGAGGCCAAGAAAAAAGTAACTGGTTTATTAGGTGGTATTAAAGAGTTTTTAGTAGTACTGCTTGATATTAAAAATGACACAAATAAAGAAGGTACAGCCCAGGCTATTAAAGACAATATTTCAATGCAGGGCCATACTGCCTGGATTTTGGTATTTTCTATACTAATTGCTTCTATAGGGTTGAATGCAAACTCTGCTGCTGTTGTTATTGGGGCGATGCTAATTTCACCATTAATGGGTCCGATTCTTGGAGTGGGATTGTCGTTTGGTATCAATGATATAGATACATTACGAAAATCAATGGTTAATTTAGGGGTCATGGTTGGACTAAGTTTAACGACTTCATTTTTGTTTTTTAGTATACCATTATTTCAAGAAGCTACTCCCGAAATTTTAGCAAGGGTAAGACCAGATGTTAGAGATGTTTTTATTGCTATTGCCGGTGGATTGGCATTAATTATTGCAATTAGCAGACCATCTCCACAAACAAATACAGTTGCGGGTGTTGCAATTGCTACTGCCCTAATGCCACCTTTATGTACCGCAGGTTATGGTTTGGCCACATGGAATTTTTCGTACTTTTTTGGAGCCATGTTCCTCTTTGTGATCAATACTATATTTATAGCATTGGCAACATTTATGATTGTTAAGTTTTTAAATTTTCCGATGGTAAAATATATAAATTCAGCAAAACGTAAACGTATAGCCCAATTTGCTTCTATTGTTGCTTTTTTAATTTTAGCAGGTAGTATTTGGCAGTTTTATGGCTTGTTTAGAGAAAAGCAATTTAAACAAAAGGCAAGTAGTTTTGTTAAGGAATTAAAGGACAACGGAATTAGTATCATTGATGAGGATGAAGGTAATTTTGATTTTAAAGCGAAACAAATTAATATTGTTTTATATGGGAATAACCTTTCTTCTGAAGAGCAAAACAAATGGCGCGGAAAGTTGGCTGATTTTGGACTTGAAGGAACAACATTGATCATGAAACAAGGATTAGATAATTCTGACCTTAGAGCTGAAGTGCAAAGTTTGACCGATCTATACGCACAAAATCAAAAAATTATTACTTCTCGCGATGAAAATATAAAAGAAAAAGAAGATCGTATACGACTGTTAGAGAGTGAATTGTCAAAATTTTATGAAGGTCAAGTTCCGTTTAAAACTATTAGTGATGAAGCCAAAATCATTTATGAAGGCATCGATCAAATGAGTTATTATAATCAGATTTCAACCAGTTTTAATAAATTAGATTCTATCCATTTTAATAAAATGGACTCAATAAATGTTTTTAGTGTAAAATGGAAAAATAATATCAAAAGAAAGTTACGTGAAGAGCAAGAGCAGAAACTAAAATTATGGCTAAAAAAACGATTGGAGCTAGATACTTTAAAGGTTGTAAGAGAATAGTCGATAAAAAGCTGTCTGGTATTTTAAAGTTATTATAGGCATTTGGATTTTATAAACTGCAGAATAAACTTATAATCCATTTTCTTTAAGCTGCGCTTCTCGAACTTTTTTAAATAAGTTTGAGGAATATACAAAGTCAGTTATTGCCACGTTATCAGTTCTAAATATGCCATCACTATCACCTTCCCATTCTTTTACCCCGTCTTTTAGAAAAATAATTTTTTCACCAATTTCCATTACAGAATTCATATCGTGAGAATTGATCACAGTAATAATTCCATATTCATCAGTAATTTCTTGAATTAAGTTATCAATGACAATGGCCGTTTTCGGATCTAAACCAGAATTCGGTTCATCACAAAATAAATATTTAGGTTTCATGACAATGGCTCTAGCAATGGCTACACGTTTTTGCATACCCCCTGAAAGTTCTGCCGGATATTTGCTATTTACATTTTCTAAATTAACTCTATCGAGTACAAAATTCACCCGTTCTAACATTTCGTCATATGACTGATTGGTAAACATCTTAAGAGGAAACATTACGTTTTCTTCAACAGTCGAAGAATCAAACAAAGCGCCACCTTGAAATACCATCCCTATTTCTTTTCTAAGATCTCGTTTTTCACCTCCAGTCATAGATTCATAGTGCCTACCATCATAACAAATATCACCTTTTTCGGGTTTTAATAAACCTAACATACATTTTAATAGAACTGTTTTTCCAGAACCACTTTGACCAATAACCAAACTGGTTTTACCTTTTTCAAACGTGGCATTAATGCCCTTTAAAACAGGTGTGCCATCAAATTCTTTATATAGATCTGTAACTTCAATCATTTTCCTAATAACATTTGCGTTAAAAAATAATTTAAAACAATAATTACTATGCTTGTCCAAACAACAGCTCTTGTACTGGCTTTTCCAACTTCTATTGCCCCACCTTTTACATAAAATCCGTGAAATGCCGGTACGGTTGCGATGACAAATGCAAAAATAGAAGTCTTGATGAGAGAATATGTAATGTGAAATGGTCTAAATTCCCATCTAACACCATTTATATAATCGGTTGAACTCACTAAGCCGGTTAAATTTCCTGCAACCCATCCTCCTATAATACCTAAAACAATACTAATAATTATCACAAAAGGATAAAAGAAAACATTCGCAATTATTTTTGGTAAAACAAGATGATTTAAAGAATTGATACCCATTACTTCTAGTGCATCAATTTGTTCAGTAACTCTCATAGTTCCTATGCTTGAAGCAATATATGAACCAACCTTTCCAGCTAAAATAATTGATATTAATGTTGGTGAAAATTCAAGTATCAATGATTCTCTAGAAGCGAAACCGATTAAATATTTTGGTGTTAACGGACTTTCTAAGTTCAAGGCAGTTTGAATAACTACCACACCTCCAACAAAAAAGGATATAAAGGCAACGATACCTATAGAACTAATACCTAAATCTTCAATTTCTTTAAAGATAAGTTCTCTAAATACCGAACGCTTTTGAGGGCTTTTAAAAACCTGCTGAAGCATTAAAAAATACTTACCTATGTATTTAAAATAGTTAATCAAAGCTTTGAAAATTAGTTAATATTTATAAACTATGGCATTGATGTTCATACCGGCACCTACAGATGCTAACATAATAATGTCACCTTTATTTAAATGATGATCATCTAATTTATCATTAATAACTAAATCTAACAAAGTCGGAACAGTAGCCACAGAACTATTTCCTAATTTATGAATGCTCATAGGCATAACATTTTCGGGTGTTGGTGTTTTATATAACCTAAAAAAACGTTTTATGATGGCTTCATCCATTTTTTCATTTGCCTGATGTATAAAAACTTTTTTAACTTCAGAAATATTGACACCACTTTTATCTAAGGCAGATTTCATTGCCAATGGCACATTATTAAGGGCATATTCATAAATCTTACGTCCATGCATTTTTATATAGCGTATTTTCGGATCGGTATTATCTATGTTTGATTTCCCTAAAAACAGATAGTGCGCTTCATCATAAGTATGTGTAGCCGCGGCATGACTTAATATACCTGAATTGTCATTTTTTGAAGCCTCTAAAATACACGCCCCTGCGCCATCTGAATAAATCATTGAATCTCTGTCATGCATATCTAATACTCTAGATAAAGTCTCAGAACCAATTATTAAACATTTATTGGCCATTCCTGCTTTAATAAATGTGTCGGCTTGAATAACTCCTTGTATCCATCCAGGACAACCGAATATAATATCATACGCTACACAATTTGGATTTTTTATCTTTAAATTGTGCTTAACTCTGGATGCTAAACTCGGTAAAATATCTGTTTGAACGGTGCCTTTTTTTATGTCACCAAAATTTTGAGCTAGGATAATATAATCTAATTCTTCTGGATCAATATTGGCATCTTCTATGGCCTTTTCTGCAGCTTTTGTAGCTATACATGAAGAATCTAAATTGTCTGTTACATAACGTCTTTCTTCAATGCCTGTAATAGCTTTAAACTTATCAATAATGACTTCATTTGTAGCTTCAAAAGGTTCATTTTTGTCATTATAAAAACGTTCTTCAATAAAATCTTTATTCGTTTTTATTACTGTGGGGATATAACTTCCAGTTCCTGTAATAATTGAATTCATAATTTTGTAGGGTAAGGTTTAATTAACGAAGATAGATTTTTTTGAACAATTAAAAAGAAGACTAATATGTTACTTCAGGTGTTTTTTAAATTTTTAACTATTTGATAACAATATCTAGTCATAATTAAGAATTTATCATTTTAATTTCCATTACAGTAGCTATAGATAAAGCTCTGGTCTTAGCCATTTCGGCTTTTTCTCCTTTAAAATGGTCATCAATTGTTGTTCTAAAATGATGCAACCAAGTATTAAAATGTTCTTTTTTAAATGGTTTCACCTTATTTAAAACAAGATGAGGTTGCAATGCATTATTTTTATATGCAGTATCATTAAAGAGTATTCCGTTCCAAAAATCTGTAATGGTTTCGAGATGTTCTTCTAAATGATTTTGTGCGATGATATCATCAAAAAAGTGTTTAACTAATTTGTCTTTTAATAATTTTGAATAAAATTTATTCATTATTAAAAATACATCATTCCTGTTTTGAATATCGTTTTTAGGCAAAATCAGTAATTTTAGAGAAATGATTTATCAAAACTTAAGGGCAATAAACTTTTTAACGAATTTACTTTGATAATTTTACCCGAAGCACCCATAAAATATATTTCAATAGGTGTTTTTTGATTCACTTCATATTCAGAAATTGATTGTCTACAAGAGCCACATGGAGCAACAGGTTGTGTAATTTCTTTATGCGAAGAACTGGCTGAGATAGCCAATTTTAAAATGGTAGCTTTAGGGTATTTTGAACCAGCATAATAAATAGCTACTCGCTCGGCGCACATACCCGAAGGGTAAGCTGCGTTTTCTTGATTGTTGCCAATAACTATTTCATCATTATCAAGCAAAATTGCTGCGCCAACACTAAAGTTCGAATAAGGTGCATAAGCTTGTTTTCTAGCGTCAATGGCTATATTTAATAATTCTTGATCTTTATTATCAAGCTCAGAAATAGAATCATACAAAGTATAATCTGTTGTAAGCTGTAATTTTTGCATTGGGAAGCATTTTTAATTTTAGATTGTGTGGTATTATAAAGCACAAAAAAAACAATCATTTAATGCTAAAGTACATAAAATGATTGTTTATATTATTGATTATATAAAATACTTAGAACGATTCATAAATATCTCCAAAGTTAAAAGAAAGAGAGAAACGTAAAGTATTTTCAAGTGGATTATTAATATCAGTTGAATTAATTAGATAAGACATATCTAATTTGGTACTTTTAAATCTAAAACCGGCACCTAGCGTAAAAAACTTACGAGCTCCTTTTAAATCACTTTCATTAAAATAACCAGCTCTAAAAGCAAATGTTTTATCATATTCATACTCAGCACCTAAGGCCCAAGTAAATTCTTTTAGTTCTTCACTAAATCCTCCTGGTGCATCACCAAAAGATTGAAAAATACCAGCTACAAAACCAACTTCATCATCTTGACCTTCAATAATTTCACCGGTTTCACTATCTCTTAAAGGAGGGGTAGGTACCAATAATTTATTAAACTCTAAATTGGCAGTAATCGTATTTAAATCATCTAATATAAAATCAAAACCACCACCTAAACGTAGATTTGTTGGTATAAAGCTTTCTCTACCACCATCTGTTAGACTTACCTTAGGCCCTACGTTAGAAATATTAAATCCACCACGCCATCTACCGTTAAAATCTCCAAAATTCTTCTCTTCTGATTGAAAATACCCTGCGACATCAACAGCAAATGCATTGACAGTTTTTAGATCAGAGTTTTCTACTCTTAAAGCGAAATCAGATCTTATATATCGAACTCCAATTCCCATTGAAAAACTTTCACTAAGTAATAATGAATAAGATGCATCTAAAGATAATTCGTTTGGATTTTCAGAACCTATAGTGTTACCACCAGCGTCTGTTAATTCAATAGTACCTAAAGAGAAAAATTTTAAACTTGTCGCCCATGCACTTTTCTCATCAATTTTATTTGAAAATGTTAAACTACTTACAAATACGTCATTGGTTAAATTTCTCAACCAAGGAGTATAATTAACTCCGATAGTATATTGAGAATCAGAGAATACATATTTTGCAGGGTTGAAGTGTTGTGAATTAGCATCAGGCGATGTAGCAACGCCTATATCACCCATTGCACCCGATCTAGCATCTGGAGCAATCATTAAGAATGGTGCAGCTGTTGTAATGGTATTAGGCTCATCTTGAGCATAACTACTAATTGAACTCGCTATTGCAATTAGAATTAAAAAAAATTTCTTCATTTGAATGTTTTGAATTAGAATATTGATTGCTTATTTACTGTAAAATAACTAATTTTTCAATTTTCGTAGCTTTAGTATTAGATATAATTGACTTAACGTTCAGTTTAAATATATATACTCCTTTTCCTATTTTATTACCAAAGTCATCTAAACCATTCCAAGAAATTGATCTTGCCAGGTTTTCAGATTGTACCATTTCATTGATAGTTTTGATCAATTTTCCTGATACTGTAAATATCTGAACCTGCACTTCTAATGGTTCATTAGGTTTATTATGATTAAACCAAAACTCAGTATAATTTATGAAAGGATTAGGATAATTTAATACATTACTTAGTACCAAATCTCTATCATCTACTACAACAAAATTTAACGTACTTTCAGATGGATTATTGTATGTATCCCAACATTTAAAATTTATAGTATGAGTGCCTACTTCTAAATTACGGAATGGAAACTTTACTTTTCCCTTTGTAAAGTCATCTAATTCAGTCTGGTAGAAGTCATTGAGTATAAAAGGATTGGCTTGATCGTCGTCTAAAATAGCTACAATATCATGATCTACTGCAGTTATAGATGTGTTGATTCCTGATTCATCTTCTAATATTGCTATAAAACTTGGCGATTCACTAGTGTTTCCTCCGTCAATAAAAGATTCATCATCCATAAAAAGTTGAACAGTTGGTCCCACAATATCTTCAGGAGCATTCTCATTAATTCCGCCAATAATAATTTCTTGATTCACACCTGCTTTATCTATTATTTTATCGTCTGCATACATACTCACTTTTGCTTTCCCAAAAGCTATACGGATATCTTTAGGCACAATAAAATTAAAATTAAACACACCATTTTTTACAGACGCCCTACCTCTAAAAATTTTACTTTCGGTGGCATCAAATGTGAGTTTGTTCCCAAAATTATTATTATCTAATGTAGTTCTATCTACAGACTTATCAAAAATTGTAGTAGACAGAATACCGTTAAAATCGGTTAAAATATTGTCAGAAATATCTGTTATAACACCTTCTAGATTTATTTTAGAAAGCGCCTTTAAGGTATCTAAAGATTGCGTAATATCAACTCCATTCATTTTGGTGAGTTTGATATTAGGTTTGGCCTGTGCTAATTTCATTGCAGGGTCTCCTAAAAAGAATACAAATAAACGTTGACTACTGGTTGTAGTAGGATCGTTCTTCATTTCCATTAATGCTTGCGCAATGGTATAATCTTCACCTGCAAAACCAAATAGTTTTTTAATTAAAACTTCATTAAATCGCTGACCTGTAGAAATAAATATTTCTCTAGTTGTAGTAATCATGCTCACCGCACCTCCAACTGAATTTAAAAACACAAATTCGCCGGCTGTTGGTCTTAGTGGATTGTCAAACTTAGAAAATTCACAAGTAACCGTTATCATTAAAGGCAATGTATTCGGATTTGTCCAATCTTGAATTTGAGGCACTTCTAAAATACGTTCACCTGCCCAACCATCTTCACCACCATGTCCAAAATAGTCCATAACTAATGTCCCGGTTTCAATGGCATTATTTATAGCTTCATTTACATCAGGATATCGTTCACCGCCTGCAGAAGTTTCCTGAACAAAAGCATCGGCATAAATTTTGGTTAAATTAAAAATAGGTCTTCTATTTTTAATGGTATCTGCCATTCTCTCAACTGTTTGCTGCAATACAAATTCACCAGCTGTATCAGGATCATCGGCAACTACCGAAATATTATTACGCCAATCTCCAAAAGAGGTCGTTGCATAATAGTCCAATGTTTTATCCACAGCAGTTTTTGCTTCAGCCACTGTAGTTACCGGAAATCTTCCTGTGGCAACATCTTGTTTGTCGCCATTCCCTAATCCTCCTTCATTATTATCCATCATCCCATAATAATCGTCAGTTACATAAGAATTGGCAAGATCAAAACTTTCGAATGATTGAAATGATGAAACTATATTATTGTTATTATTGATCCTATCCTTAAAATCATAAGAGGCATCTCCAAATAAACATACAAATTTAACTCTTGAATCTGTAGTTGAGGCATTCACGTATAAATGTCTTACAAAATCTTTAATCCCGGTCAAGTCAGGTGAACCTGAGCTAAATTCATTATAGATCTCGTCTTGGTTTATTACTTTAACAGTAAGGCCGGAATTCACTCTGTGATAATTGGCTAAACGTTCAGCTTCATTTATTAAATAATCTTGAGTAATTATCACATAATCAATATCTTGCAAACTATGTAAATTTTGATTTGCTATTTGACTGGCGGGTAAAACTTCAGGTGTAAAATAATCAGCCTCATTTAAAACAATAAACTCTTGTAAAACACCCCCAGAGGCCTTGAATGAAAAATCATTACTGGCTGATTGATTGATAATGTTACTGGGGTTTATATAATCTGTAACATTCCAAACCTGAAAAATATTAGCACTGTTTTGGATATTGTATTCTATCGTAGTAGAAATAGGTAAAATAGTCGTGTCAAAGTTTCTAAAAGAAAATTGTTTACCACTCGCTATTAAATTTTTTATACCTATTAATTCAACATAATCTAAAAATGCCTTTGCCGATGGGTTACCATTATTATTATAGGTTACTTCAACAAGAACAGGACTACTACTTACTAGCGCACTATTTAAAATTTCATTGGCACGAGCAAATATCGTAACGTTTGAACCAGAAGGCGTTGACAGAATACTAAGTGTGTTCAGGCTTTGACCATTTACTTTTATATTCATTTCTGATGCCGTAGAAGATATAGCTGCACCTCTTACTCTAATATAAATATTTTGTGAAGTATCAAGATTGTCAAAATCAAAACCAACTGTGGTAGTATTGTTAAAGCTCAATTCTTTACCAAACCATTGTTGTCCGTTTGCAAGAAGATTAGTTTTTTCTTCTTCAAAAAACACATAGTCATTATAAGTATTAATTTGCTGACTTGCAGGAGCAGTAATCTCAGGAGCATTTACTATTCGTTTTCCGACGCCATTATCTACAGTTAAAAAATAATAAGCCTTGTCTGAATATATATTTGTCTTATGTCTTGATTGATCTGGTTCGGTAGTATTAATATTCCATCCATGTGGACCTTTTCCATAAAATAAAATAAAATCGTTCGCATCAAAACTACCATCTTCTTCACCATTTACAATAATAGCATTTTCTTGTAAGCCATCATATCTTGGAATATTATTGATCATTGGTAATAACTCACCACCATTACCAAATATTCTAATATTAATCGGATTTATTTCATTGGTATTGATACCTAAATTTTGTAAAAAAGATCTGTCAATTTTAAAAATTCCTGTAGTATCTATGGCAAATTTATACCAGGAACCTTGAGATAAAACGGAATTTTTTACTGTTGAAACCGTTTTGTTTTGCGCATAAGAAAATGCAGTAATAAAGGCCAATATAAAAAGTAAATTATTCTTCTTAAAAATCATAACTATAAAACAAACGCAAGTTAAACATACTTATTTTAATATTTTACAAGGTTACACATAATAAAGAAATAAAACAATCGTTATACAAGCATCAAAAGGCATTTATGTCGAATAAATAGTAATTGATAATTACCTTATCAACCCTAAAATAAACAAAATAATTATAAAGTATGAAAAGGCATTTTGTAAACAAATTATTGTTAGTAGTTCTAATTGCAGCTACATTAGCTAGTTGTAATAAAAAATCTAGGACGCATTCAGAACTAACAGGTTGGAGATTTAACGATCCAACTTATGGTGGTTTTACCGCAAATACAAATTATGCAGGTCAAAAAGTACCTCCGGGAATGGTACTTATTGAAGGTGGTACATTTACCATGGGTAGTGTACAAGATGATGTATTATTTGATTGGAATACTACTCCTACTAAACAACAAGTTCGTTCATTTTTTATGGATGAGGCAGAGGTAACGAATTTAGAATATTTGTTTTATCTACAATATTTAGAAAGAGTATATCCGCCTTCTGACGATAGTTATAGAAAAATTTACCATTCTGCATTACCAGATACATTAGTATGGAGAGATGCACTTGGATTTAATGAATTGTTAACCGAGACTTATTTACGTCACCCTTCTTATAGTGATTATCCTGTAGTTGGTGTGTCATGGAATCAAGCTTCAGAATATTGTAAATGGAGAACTGATAGGGTTAATGAAAAAATATTAATGGATAAAGGAGTGTTAAATTCTTTATTTGATATGGATTCAGTTACTGTAGAAGGTAAAAATAGATTTGATACAGGTACTTATTTAGCGAACCCTGATCTATTATTTGATGGAGATGAAGCTATTTATGGTAGAGGTTTACCAGATTATTCTCAAAAATCTGTCAAGAAAAAGAGTAAAAAAGATAGAAGTAGAGATGATAGTGCTGATGATAATGTTGACGAAGCAGAAGATGATGGAGGTAAAAAATCAAGAAGAAGTAGAAAAACTAAAAAGACTAGAGCTCCTCAAGGGTTTACAGGAAGACACGTAAAAACGTCTGATGGTTTGCTAGCGCAACGATTTAGATTGCCAACAGAAGCTGAGTGGGAGTATGCTGCTAAAGCAGAAATAGAGAACAGAGAATATAATTCAATTAGAGGTAGAAAAAAATATTCTTGGAATGGTACCGGTACAAGAGATCAATCAAGAAGAAGAGCTGGTGACCAATTAGCTAACTTTAAACAAGGTAAAGGTGATTATAGTGGTTTAGCCGGTTGGAGTAATGATGGAGCAGATATTACTATCAAAATTAAATCATATGATTCTAATGCATTTGGTTTATATGATATGTCTGGTAATGTTGCTGAATGGGTAGCAGATGTTTATAGACCTATAGTTGATAATGATGCAAACGACTTTAATTATTTTAGAGGAAATGTATTCAAAAAACCGTTAATTGATGAAGAAGGTAAAGTAGTAGTAGTAGATTATAACAGCATTGAGTTTGATACTTTAGATAATGGTAAAATTGTACCTAAAGATTTACCAGGAAGTATTAAATACATCCCAATTACTAAAAGTGATGCTTTTATGAGACCTAATTATGAAAAATCAAATAATATAGCAATCGGTGATGGTGATATGTCTTCTACAAAAAACTATTTCAAAGACGAAGAAGATATGGATGAAGGTAGTAAACCTAGAATGTATAATTCACCTAAAACTCCTAAACAAATTGGAGAGAGTGGTTTAAGGATCCAACAATATGATACCAAGAAGAGAAACACTTTAATTAGTGATAAAGCCAGAGTTTATAAAGGTGGTTCTTGGAAAGATAGAGAATATTGGTTAGATCCGGCACAACGTAGATATTTGCCTCAATATATGGCAACTAATTATATCGGGTTCAGATGTGCAACAGATAAATTAGGATCGATGTCTCAAAAAAGAAGACGTAAAACACCAACAAAATAATATTATATAATACCCTATATTATAAAAACTCAATACAATTCGTATTGAGTTTTTTTTTTTTACTTTTAGCTCATGAAAATAGAAGAACTTTATCAACTATTCCAACAGTCTTATAGTGTATCTACTGATACTAGAAAAATAATAAAAGACGGACTTTTCTTTGCCTTAAAAGGCGATAATTTTAATGGGAATTTATTTGCTGAAGAAGCTTTGACCAAAGGAGCATCTTATGCTATTGTTGACGAAGACATTTCGAAACCTAACAAAAAGATAATTTTAGTTGATGATGTTTTAGAAACCTTACAATCATTAGCAGCATATCATCGAAGACAATTAGCAATCCCTATAATTGGTCTAACAGGGAGTAATGGTAAAACCACCACTAAAGAATTAATTAATGCGGTGCTTTCTACTAGTTATAAAACTGTTGCAACGGTTGGTAATTTAAATAACCATATCGGTGTGCCTTTGACATTGTTATCAATGCCAAAAGATACGCAAGTAGGTATTGTAGAAATGGGCGCAAATCACTTAAAAGAAATAGAATTACTTGCTGATATTACTTTACCTGATTTCGGTTATATTACAAACTTTGGTAAAGCACATCTTGAAGGTTTTGGTGATCTTGATGGTGTTGTAAAAGGAAAAACAGAATTATATAAGAATATAAAAAATAACGATAAGACAGCTTTTGTAAATAATAATGATACAACACAAATTGAACAAACTGAAGGAATGAATAGAATTTTATTCGGTCAAAATAATGCTGACTATATCATTGAATTTGTGGAGGCAGATCCGTTTGTTAATTTAAAAATTAATGCTGTTTTGATAAAAAGCAATTTGATAGGTGCTTATAATTTCAATAATATTTCGGCTGCTATTGCTATTGGTAAATATTTTGAAGTTTCTGACCAAGATATTAAAACAGCCATTGAAAATTATTCACCTACTAATAACCGTTCACAAATTATCAATAAAGAAACCAATCAGATAATTTTAGATGCCTATAATGCGAATCCAAGTAGTATGAAAGTGGCTCTTGAAAACCTTTCAAATTTATCTGCAGCTCATAAGATCGTTATTTTAGGAGACATGTTTGAATTAGGGAATGATAGTCTACAAGAACACCAATATATAACAGATCAATTAAACAAAATAGAGCTTGATAAAGCCTATTTAATTGGTGAAGCATTTTATAAAACTTCAAGCGATTCAAAAAATTTACAGCAATTCAGAAATTTTGATGATTTTAAGGATGCTTTTATAAATGATAATATTCAAAATTCTACAATTTTGATAAAAGCGTCTCGCGGCATGGCTTTAGAAAGAGTGTTAGATTTATTTTAATTCGCCATACTTCATTAAGCTAGGCTGGATGTGTAATACATTGAAAAAGATCAAGAAACAAGTTCAGGATAAGTTTACTTATTAGCCAAAAGAAAGCTTTTAAAAGCTGCCCAATACCCTTGATGTCCTTCGGTAGAATCCCATACAGCTCTCGAACCATGAATACCTTTTACTGTTGGCTTAAAATGTGTAATATATTTGGGTTTTACAAATCGTACCAATTTTTCAACAGGCCCTGTTTCGCGCATAGAAGAAGTTATAAAAGTTGGGATCTTTAGGGGTTTAATAGTTTCTGCTAAATTGAGGTTTTTTAAATATTCACCCGGGCTAAAAGCTGCAACAGCTTTTAACTTTGCATTTTCGCTACCCAACCATAATGCTAAAGAAGCAGAGTAGGAGCTTCCTACTAATATAATGTCTTGATTACCATTAATACTGTATAAATAATCAATAGCTGCCTTCACATCTTTCTTTGCCCCAGTATAACCAACATTTAGGAGTTTGCTATTAGCATCTAATGCTGTTTGATTGATAATCCCATTCACTTCTTTTCCAGATCGTTGGTCTATTGCCATACAAGAAAAGCCTAGATCATTTAATTTTTTAGCTGTTTTTATATATTCTCCTCTACTAAATCCTGCTTGATGACATAACAAAACAGTTGGAGGAACATCTTTTAAAAAATAGGTATCCGCCGTAATTTTGACAGAATCAATAGCATAAAACTCTATGGTTTTAACAGCAGGTCCAGAGCTGTTTTCTAATCCCGGAGGCATAACTTGTGCAAATGCCGTATTCGAAAGAGTAAAAATTAAAAGTAAGATAAGATAACGCATAACTAATTGTTTTGTAGCTGTAAGATAGCAATTTCAAGTATACGCAGCAGTTTTAGCTAAAATTTTAACAATAATTTACAGGTTATATGGGCCGACTAAATCAAATGATTTTAATGGCTGGAGGATCAACAAACATAGTATTTGTCAACAAGTCTCTTTGTTTTTTCATAAGCAATAGATTAAAACAAAACCATCAAATATTACAATACTTGAAAATTTAGTTTCAAAATACCATTTAATGAAATTTTAAAATTTGCAAGAAATAACTAACCAATTTATCAATGTTTGGTGGAAGATATGCGAATTACTATTGTCTAATGCCTAAAAATTATTCGAATTTTTAAATGCGAGTCGAGTTATTTGCTAATAATTACTTTTTTCTGAAAAATAGTATGGTCCTCTAATTCAAAACGAAGCATATAAATTCCTGAGGATATATTGTTTACTGTTAATCTTTTATTCTTGGCGAATGATCTAACCACTTTTCCTTGGATATCAAGAAGATCAATATTTATAATATGTAATAGTGATTCATCATACACAATTGAGAAATAATCTGAACTAGGGTTCGGAAATATCTTTAAATTTATTAATGAAACGTCATCAGTAGACAGGGTTGAATTAAATTCATAAGCACCAATATCATAACCGGTTCCACTTGGTCTTGAATCTCCATTAAGATCTGTACTAACTATTGAATTTACTAGATTTGTTCCTGTATCAATTGCTTGAGAATTTGAAGTCAATTGATAATCATTTGCTCCTGTATTCACAAATATAGAAGTCAATGCATCTGCCAAAAGTGAATGATTATCAAATCCTAAGCCTTGCCAAGCAGCCAATGTGATTGCAGATCCATCACCATTGGCACTCATTTTATCATTTAAAATATTATAGTCACTTGTAAATTGTGAAATAGCCTCAACAGTTATGCAACCTCTCCAAGCGTGTTGATTGATAATTATATTATTATAGATTTCAGTATTTACATTGGCTCCGTTTTTGACCAATATACCCCATCTGCCATCTGATGGAATAATAATAGTATTATTAAATATTTTAGCACCATTAGTCACTATGGCCCCATCACCTTGAAAAAGAGCAATTCCTTGAGAGGAATGATTATTATAGATCAAATTGTTATATACTACAGGGTTTTGTAAGCCATCCATATTGATGCCTGCAGCACCATTATTATCGTGGATGATATTTCCATAAACTTGTGCATCGCTAATAATGCCATCCCCACCTGAAGATAGATCTCCATTCATATGAATTCCTATATTGTTATTGCCATAACATTCATTATACCTAATTATAGGTCTGTCTGAACTGTTTGATACATAGATACCATGTTCATCAATTGAATTGGTACATACATTATTTTCAATAAGAATATCATCTGTAAAAGCAGTAAAAATGCCTCTTTCAGCATTATTATCGCATGAATTATTTCTAACGATGCAATTATCTGAAGTTACAACCCGTATTCCATTTCCATTTCCCGGCGCATTATTTGTGATAAACCCATCTATGATAATATAATCGGCATTTTCAATATTGATAATATCATTTCTTAGAGGTCCTTTTTGGTTTACTATTACATTAGCCCCATTAGCTTTAAAGACAATAGGATTGGCATTGGTACCATTTTTATTTCGCAGATCGAACCCAGTATACGTTCCATTTTCTACAAAAATAGTATCACCAGCAGCTGCCGTGTCAGCAGCATGCTGTAAAGTTTCAAAAGCATTAACAGCTGTTAATCCATCATTTGAATCACTACCTGAATTCGATACATAATAATTGGTTGCTTTGAGTTGAAGACAAGATACTATTAGAATAAATAAAAGAAAGCGTAGTTTTATACTCATATTATATTACTGATTTATAAGCTGTTAGCAACAACAATAAACAAAAAGAATCTAAAGAAATTCTTAAGTTTTGAGATTGTTATAAAGAGGTTATAATAGCTTTAAAATAATAAACTACATTCTCCCAGGTACTTCAATACCTAATAATTTAAACGAAGATTTTATCACATCTCCTACTTTGTTTGACAACTGAACTCTAAATATTTTCTCTTGTTCATTGTCACATCCCAAAATAGGAACACTTTGATAGAAAGAGTTGTATTCTTTTACTAATTCATAGGTGTAATTAGCGATTAATGCCGGACTGAAATTTTTAGCAGCTTGTTGAATGATATCAGGATATTGTGCCAGTTGTTTGAGTACCGATTTTTCTTTTTCGTGTAAATCAACACCTTCATTTACAGTATTGTAGTCAAAATTGGCTTTGCGTAAAATAGACTGAATTCTGGCGTAGGTATATTGAATAAAAGGACCGGTATTACCCTGAAAATCAATTGATTCTTTAGGGTCAAACAGAATACGTTTTTTAGGATCTACTTTTAAGATATAATATTTTAAAGCTCCCAGACCAATGGTTTTGTAAAGTACATCTTTTTCAGATTCAGAATAGCCCTCTAATTTTCCAAGTTCCTCAGAAATTTCTCTTGCTGTATTGGTCATTTCTACTATCAGATCATCAGCATCTACAACAGTTCCTTCTCTAGATTTCATTTTACCTGATGGCAAATCAACCATACCGTAACTTAAATGATGCAGATTTTCTGCCCAATCAAATCCTAATTTTTTAAGAATTAAAAACAGTACTTTAAAATGATAATCCTGCTCATTTCCAACTGTATAAACGAGTCCGCCAACATCAGGATAATCTTTAATTCGTTGAATAGCCGTTCCAATATCTTGGGTCATATACACCGCAGTACCATCAGAACGTAATACTATTTTTTCATCTAATCCTTCCTCCGTTAGATCTATCCACACAGAACCATCCTCTTTTTTAAAGAAAACACCTTTTTTTATACCGTCAGCAACTACATCTTTTCCTAAAAGGTAGGTGTCGCTTTCATAATAATTTTTATCAAAATTTACTCCTAGGGCATTGTATGATGCTTCAAATCCATCATAAACCCATTGGTTCATTTTTTCCCAAAGATCAACTACTTCAGTTACACCAGCTTCCCATTTACGAAGCATTTCTTGAGCATCTAATAAAATTGGGGCTTGCTTTTTAGCAGCTTCTTCAGAGACTCCATCCGCTATGAGCGTATTGATTTCCTTTTTATATTCCTGATCGAATTTTACATAATAATTACCAACTAACTTATCACCTTTTAAGCCCGTACTTTCTGGTGTTTCACCAGTTCCCCAACGTTGCCACGCCAACATACTCTTACAAATATGTATGCCTCTATCGTTGATTATTTGTGTTTTATATACCTTTTTACCCGATGCTTTTATGATTTCAGCAACCGAATAGCCTAATAAATTATTTCTGATATGACCGAGATGTAAGGGTTTATTGGTATTGGGTGATGAGTATTCAACCATTACCGATTTTGTATCGGCTGTAGCGGAAGTAAAGCCAAAATTCTTGGTGGTGTACATATTTTCAAAACTAGATATGAAATACGTGTCACTTAATACCAAATTTAAAAAGCCTTGAACTACATTATAATTTTCAACCTGAGTAACATGTTCTTTTAAATACGTACCGAGTTTGGTACCAATTTCAACCGGATTACCTTTAATTACTCTTAAAAAAGGAAAAACAACCACTGTTATATCACCTTCAAAGTCTTTTCGTGTTGCTTGAAATTCTACAGAATTAATAGTAGCGCCATAAATGGTTTCGAATCCTTTTATGATGGCAGATTTTAATGTTTCTTGGATATTCATTTACTATGAAAAAATTAAATATTAACCTCTCGACAAGATTTACTTGCTACCTTCAACATAAAGTATACTTTATGTTTCGGTAATGCTAGAGGAGACAAAATAAAAATCATTTGTCAGGTCGAGCGCAGTCGAGACCTAATGTAATTCACTAAAAATAATAGCGCAAATTTAAGATAAATATGTTTGGGTATTAAAAGGATTTACTATTTTTATTGAAGGTAATTCAGAATGTATAATTTATAAGAGACCGAATTACTGAATCTCCTGAATTATAGGAACAGCACAAGTAAATTCAGCATACATGAAAACAGACAAAACAAAAGTAAAAAGAGCACCGAAACGTGGCCATTATGACACCGAAACCATTTATAAAATATTAGATAATGATTTTATATGTCAAGTTGGGTTTGTTTATAAGAACTATCCTGTGGTAATTCCAACCATTTACGGTAGAAAAGACGATTGCATTTATTTTCATGGTGCGAGTGTGAGTAGAATGTTGGTCACTATGGAAAAAGGCGTGAATATTTCTATTAATGTTACGCAGACTGACGGTATTGTGCTGGCACGTTCTGCATTTCACCATTCTTTAAATTATCATTCGGTTACTATTTTCGGTCAAGCCGAATTGGTTACAGATCCTGCTGAACGCATGGACGCCTTAAAAGTAGTTTCAGATCAAATAATACCATTACGCTGGGAAGAAGCACGATTGCCTAATGCCAAAGAATTAAAAGCCACCAAAGTGTTGAAATTAAAATTAACAGAGGCTTCCGCAAAGATCAGAACCGGACCACCAAAAGACGAAAAGGAAGACTATAATCTCGACATCTGGGCAGGTGTAATTCCAATTGTAAAACACTATGGAGATCCTATTGCAGATCCTGACCTAAAAGCAGGTATACCTATTGCTGAAAGCGCTAAAAAACTTGTTACTAGATAGTTTTGTTAATTAATTCTAGTGAGTTTTAATCTTTTTATAAATTAATATTACTTTAAATAATTGAACTGATAATTATCATTTGAATGCTAATAGTTTACCTGTAATTTTATTTGGTTAATTAAAAAAATTCAAAAATGGAAACAAAAGTAATTTTTAATTCTGATTTGCATTTTGAACATTCACAATGGCAAAATGAGATATTGTTTTGGAAAGATGAAATTGAAACATTCCAAAATAGATTGGACGAACTTAAGGACAGATGGACCGATAAAAAGGTGCTGACACAACTGGATGAATTTGGTACAAGTTTTATTGCTCATAAAAAGCATTTTGAAGAATATCTGGAGGAGATAAATGCACATGAATTAAATATTGCCAAACATTATGAGATACATCAAAATGTTATAGATATACCAGATCTAAAAAGACATGATGAGTTTAGAGAAATTATGGCAACCGAGAGAAGTATTTATGGCGAATTAAAAAAAGAGTTCTTTAAATTTATTTCTAAATACATGTAAATAGTTAATAGTACTAAAAATGTTTCTTAATTTAGTTTACCAATTATCTTAACATACTAAATTTATATAATGAAGAAATATTTTATTCAAAAATCGCCATTTATTGTTCCAACTATGGATGGTAAATTAATTGAAGAACATTTTGGGTTGGCTTCTGATGCAAATGCTGCAATTAGTATCGCACATATGGTGGCACCACCGGGTTGGAGTGAACCTTTTCAAACACCTGAGTTTGATGAATATACCTATATAATTAAAGGTAAAAAGCAATTCATCATTGAAGGTGAAAAAGTAATTTTAAAAGCGGGCCAATCCATGAAAATAGAGAGAGATACCAGAGTACAATATTCAAATCCGTTTGACGTCGAGTGCGAATATTTAGCTATTTGTTTACCGGCCTTTTCACCAGACGCAGTATATAGAGAAGTATGAAAAATATACAACCTTTCCATATAGCCATTTCTGTCCATAATCTTGCGGAGTGTAGAAAATTTTATAACGAGGTCTTAGAATGTGAAGAAGGTAGGAGTAGTGAACAATGGGTTGACTTTAATTTATTCGGACATCAATTGGTAATTCATTATAAACCCAAATCAGCGGATACAGAATTGCATACAAATCCGGTTGATGGTAAAAACGTACCCGTTCCTCATTATGGCGTCATATTAAATTGGAATGTCTTTCATGAATTTGCAGAAAAATTAAAATTAAAAAAAATAGATTTTATTATTGAACCTTATTTGAGGTTTCAAGATGAAGTTGGTGAACAAGCAACTATGTTCTTTTTAGATCCTGCTGGTAATGCCTTAGAATTCAAGGCGTTTAAAAATATGGATCAATTGTTTGCTAATTAAAACCGGCAATCTTAATAAAAGCTTAATTAATGGTTAAACTTTTATTAAATAAGGATTTGGCTGGTGTAAACGCGATTTTATATGACTAACTTTAAAGTTAAAATCATAGCTTATGTTAGTTCTAGTAATTTTGACGACTATACATATTATTATTAATATGTTATTTTAATTTGCGATCCGTCTAAATATGCATGTAAAGATTAAGAGTACCTTGTTAGTATTACTTTTAAGCTTGAATATTTTTGCTCAAGAATATTCAGGAAAAGGGGAAGATATAAATAAAATATTAACCACTATTGATGCTTTCTCTAAAGCATATGTGACCGCCGATTATGATAAGTTAACCACGTTTTATAGTACAGATGGTAAGATATTTCCTTCCGGAGCCGATATTATAGTTGGACATAAAGCTATTAAAAAACGATGGACCTTACCAAAAGGAAGTAAAATATTATTTCACAAGATCACTCCCGAAGAGATTAAAATAATTGACGATTATGCTTATGATTATGGCTACTACGAAGGTAGTTCAAGTAATAAAAATGGAGTTAGTGATTTTAAGGGAAAATATGTGATCATTTGGAAAAAAATTGACAACGATTGGAAAATCTATCTAGATATTTGGAATAGGATCGATATTAAGAAGAAATAATCTACACAAGTAGCAGGCTAAGATATAATATAACTGGATTCCTGCTTGCGCAGGAATGACAAAATGTCCTTTCTAATATTAATACTTATTAATCTCTATTTTCACAGGCCAATAAAGTATTCTTTAATAGCATAGCAATGGTCATAGGGCCAACACCCCCCGGAACCGGAGTTATATAACTGGATTTTTTGCTTACACTTTCAAAATGTACATCTCCAGCTAAACGATAGCCTCTTGGTTTTGTAGCATCATCAACTCTGGTAATACCAACATCAACAATTACTACACCTTCTTTTACCATATCTCCGGTTAAAAATTCGGGCATACCCAAGGCTGCGATGATCATATCTGCCTGTAATGTAATTTCTTTTAAGTTTTTAGTTCTGCTATGTGCGACCGTAACCGTGGCATTTCCAACGGCTCTTTTTTGACTGAGTAAGATGCTCATCGGACGTCCAACAATATGACTTCTACCAATCACAACCACATGCTTACCCGAAACTTCCACGTTATAACGCTCTAATAATTCTAATATTCCAAAGGGCGTAGCTGATATAAATGCAGGAAGATCCAATGTCATTTTCCCTACGTTTACCGGATGAAAACCATCGACATCTTTTTCCGGATCAACCGCCATAATTACTTTTTGTTCATCTATTTGTTTAGGTAATGGTAATTGCACAATAAATCCGTCAATATCATTATCTGTATTCAATTTTTCAATTTCATTCAATAATGTTTCTTCGCTAATATCATCGTCTAGTTTTATGAGTGTAGATTTAAAACCGATACGTTCACAAGCTTTTACTTTACTATTAACATAGGTCATACTAGCGCCGTCACTTCCCACCAACACCGCTGCAAGATGTGGTATTTTTTTACCACCTACTTTACGTTGTTTTACGGCTTCCGCAATTTCATCTTTTATCTGATTTGAGGTTGTTTTTCCGTCGAGCAGTATCATTGTTGGAGTTTTTAGTTAGCAGTGAGCAGTTACAGTTGGCAGTTTTATTTTGAACCAAATTTATTGGGATTATTAATCATAAAGTTAATCAATTTACCAATTTCAGCACCTTTATTATTTAATATTTCTTTTTGTTCATCGGTAATATAATTACAAGATCTGGCAAATTCTAACCATACTTGAGTTTCGGAATTTTCACTATCAGAATCGGTTAACTTACTTAAGAAATGTTTTGGGTATATTCTTTTACGATAAGCCTCTGCCATATTAGCACAAACCGAACGTGATGATCTCCTAATTTGATCAGTAAGTGAGTATTTTTCTTCTTTAGGGAAAGCTTTTGAAACTTCAAAAATATCCATTGCTAATTCAAAAGCCTTTTGATAAGCAAGTAATTTATTAAAACTCATTCAGTTTAATTATCTATATTTTACTACTGTCACTGCCCACTAAAGACTGGCAACTGATGACTGCTCACTGCAACTGCTCACTAATTCCCCATCCCCTTCATCATTTGCATCATACGTTTGCCACCACCACCTTGCATCATTTTCATCATCTTACTCATTTGGTTAAATTGCTTCATCAACTGATTTACTTCCTGAACCGAAGTACCTGATCCTTTGGCGATACGTTTTTTTCTACTGGCATTTATTAGTGTTGGTTTACTTCTTTCATCGGGTGTCATAGAAAAGATTATAGATTCTATTCCTTTAAACGCATCATCATCTATATCAACATCTTTCATGGCTTTTCCTACTCCGGGAATCATGCCTACCAGATCCTTCATATTTCCCATTTTTTTGATCTGTTGTATTTGCTTTAAGAAATCATCAAATCCGAACTGATTTTTCGCAATTTTCTTCTGTATTTTCCTAGCTTCTTCTTCATCATATTGTTCCTGTGCTCGTTCTACCAAAGACACTACATCTCCCATGCCCAAGATACGCTCTGCCATTCTATCAGGATGGAAAACATCAATAGCTTCCATCTTTTCTCCCGTACCAATAAATTTGATTGGTTTATCTACTACCGACTTTATAGAAAGCGCTGCACCACCTCGGGTATCACCGTCTAATTTTGTTAATACAACGCCTTCAAAATTTAAAATATCATTAAAAGCTTTCGCCGTATTTACCGCATCTTGCCCCGTCATTGAATCGACTACAAAAAGTGTTTCTTGAGGGTTTGTGGCTTTATGAATATTAGAAATCTCGGTCATCATGGTCTCATCAACGGCAAGTCGACCGGCGGTATCAATAATGACTACATTTTTGCCTTTTGCTTTGGCATGTTTTATGGCATTTTTAGAAATTTCAACGGGATTCTTATTCTCTGGTTCGGCATATACTTCTACACCAATCTGTTCACCTACAACCTGTAACTGGTTGATGGCGGCAGGACGATAAACATCACAACCAACTAATAATACCTCTTTTGATTTTTTTGTTTTTAAAAAGTTTGCCAGTTTTCCTGAAAAGGTAGTTTTACCAGAACCTTGTAATCCCGACATCAAAATGATGGTTGGCGAACCTCCGAGGTTGATACCTACAGATTCACCGCCCATGAGTTCGGTTAATTCGTCTTTTACTATTTTAACGAGTAACTGACCCGGATTTAAAGTAGTAAGTACATCTTGACCCAGTGCTTTTTCTTTTACCTTGTTGGTAAACTCTTTGGCTATTTTATAGTTAACATCGGCATCTAATAAAGCCCTACGGACTTCCTTTAATGTTTCTGCAACATTTATTTCGGTTATTTTTCCATGCCCTTTAAGAACATGAAAAGCTTTATCTAATTTTTCACTTAAATTATTAAACATTTGCTTGCGTCATTTTTTATAAGATGCAAAGATACTAATTAGATCTTATATTTTTTAATGGAAATGATGAGATTTAAATGTGATTTTTAAAGCCTGCTCGTAAGTTCGAGTGCCGACTAAAAAGAGGTGTATCGAGAACATTTGTAGTTATGCGGCTTCTCGATACAATTTTATTTCGTTGCACTGCACAAAATCACTCGAAGAGACGTTTTGAAGCTGTTTCGTCAGTTCGAGTGAAATGTTTGAAAAACATTTTGTATCGAGAACATTTGTAGTTATGCGACTTCTCGATACAATTTTATTTCGTTGCACTGCACAAAATCACTCGAAGAGACGTTTTGAAGCTGTTTCGTCAGTTCG
>Ga0209633_10001380_pt1 | contig 25053 bp, 23 predicted proteins | sample Cruoilmetagenom1_FD_187290 | JGI IMG/M metagenome (GOLD analysis project Ga0209633, IMG submission 187290) | Oil polluted marine microbial communities from Coal Oil Point, Santa Barbara, California, USA - Sample 1 (SPAdes) (version 2) | ecosystem: Environmental > Aquatic > Marine > Oil seeps ...
AGGTTAATATACAGTGACCATGTAGATCCACCATCAACAGATTTGAATATGGAACCATTGTAAGATCCCCAGAAATACGTTGAACTATTTATTGGATCTATAGCAAGTGAATAAACATCCATATTCGCTAAGTTATCTGTGAGAACAGTCCAAGTTGCACCTCCATCTAAGCTTTTCCAGACTCCACCTGTTTGGCTTCCAACTATAATATGATTTTGATTACCATTCTCTGTTGCAATTGATGTGATTCTCCCTACACCAGGATTATATCCTGAAGTTGCATTCCAATAGGTTGGGCCCATTTCTTCCCATGTGCCAACTACAGTTCTCGCTGCTAAACCTTCATTATTTATTCTCGCATTAAAGCTTTGCAATTCGTTGTAATAAAATTGAGGAGATTTTAATTTCCCTGTTTCATCCATAGCGCGTTCTGCAAAATATTGCCAACGTCTAAAAGGCTTGTATCCTCTTCCACGAGCTCTTCCGACAGTATCAAAATGACGTTCGGCCACCTCTACAATATCGGTGACCTTATGTTCACCTTCAGCAACAAGTTGCTTGTAATCTTGTGCAAAGAGACTCAAACCAAACATAACAAATGTAAGTAAGCAGGTAATTTTTTTCATGTGCTCATTTTATTTTATTTTTATGGTCATCCCGATAATTATCGGGACTGTTTGCTAGTAAATATTTTCTTGTGTAAAAATATTTTTAACATACTTGTTTCATAAAAAATTTAATTTTAAGGCAATCTTTTTTTCAAATGTACTACTTTTCAAAATAAATTTTCTCTAAAGATAATTATACATGACACCTACATCAATACTTTTTTTAATTATTGCCTATTTTGGTGTACTTATTTTGATTTCATATTTTACTGGTAAAGACGATAGTAACGACGTGTTTTTTAAGGCAAAGCGGCAATCTCCTTGGTATATTGTTGCTTTTGGTATGATTGGCGCATCACTTTCTGGCGTCACTTTTATCTCAGTACCTGGAATGATTGGAGGACAACAGTTTGCTTACATGCAAGGAGTTTTTGGTTTTTTTGTGGGCTATTTGTTTATTGCAATTGTTTTAATTCCACTTTACTATAAGCTAAATGTAACTTCCATATATCAATATTTAGAGCAGCGCTTTGGATATGTTAGCTACAAAACCGGAGCTTTTTTCTTTTTATTATCTCGAGTTACAGGAGCATCATTCAGGCTTTTCTTAGTTGCGCTTGCTATGCAATATATTGTTTTTGAAAGTATAGGAGTTCCATTTTGGTTAACTGTTGTGATTTCTATTTTATTAATATGGTTATACACTAAAAGAGGAGGCATTAAAACGATTGTATGGACAGATACACTTCAAACTCTAGCAATGCTAACCTCTGTAATAGTCGCTATTTATTTAATTAATGATAAACTAAATTGGACTTATTTTGAATTCTTAGGTTCTTCAGAATTTAACGCCAAAGGTCAAATATTCTTTTTCGATGATCCAAATGCTAAAACTTATTTCTGGAAGTATTTTATTGGCGGAATCTTCATAGCAATTGCAATGACAGGTTTAGATCAAGATATGATGCAGAAAAATTTGACTTGTAAAAATCATAATGAAGCCAAGAAAAACATTTATAGTATGGCTACATTGCTGGTTTTTGTCAACTTTGCATTTCTCTCTTTAGGAGCGTTATTGTTTATTTATGCCAAAAAATATAATGTTAGCATTCCTGTTTTAGATGGTAGAACAAGAACCGATTTATTGTTTCCTGAAATAGCTATGAACCAAGGTTTAGGTTCTGCATTGTCTATAACTTTTATAATAGGCTTAATTGCTGCTGCTTATTCTAGTGCAGATAGTGCTTTAACATCTTTAACAACATCATTTAGTGTCGATTTTTTAAACATTGAAAACCGACCTAAAGATCAACAAAAACCATTGAGAAAAAAAGTACATATTGGTGTTTCTATTTTATTGATATTAGTTGTGATACTATTTAATATGCTAGAAGGAAATGTTGTTAGTAACCTCTTTACATTTGCAACCTTTACCTATGGTCCTTTACTTGGTCTATTTGCTTTTGGAATTTTAACAAAGCATCAAATAAAGGATAAATATGCTTGGATTGTTGCTTTATTAGCAATGGCTTTAAGTTTTGCAATTTCATCTCTACCAGGATCTATAATAGGAACTTATAAATTTCATTGGGAAATTCTTCCACTTAATGGGTTACTAACCTTTTTTGGCTTACTACTAATTAAAAAGAAAACCTAATACTGACTAGTACTTAATAAAACCAAAGTACAAGCCACTTCAAAATCAATATTATTTTGTTTTAATAAATTATAGAATTCTGGGTTTTCCGTACCAGGATTAAAAATTACACGTTTAGGGTTCAGACCAATAATGTAATCATAATAAGGTTCTTGTCGCTTTGGATTCAAATAAAGTGTAACCGTATCAATGTCTTTATAAGGTATTAATTCTGTATCAATAGTAACATCATCAACTACACCTATTCTTAAACCAAATGCTTTTACATCGTGACTATATCGTCGCAACCTAATAATAGCAATATTAGAATAACGCTCTGGTTTTAACGATGCTCCAATAACTAGTGTTTTTTTTATTCATTATGAACTCATTTTAACTTATTCTTTTCCCTAAAAAATGAGATAAATTTGCTCATATTTCATCTATTTCTTTATGCGTAACAATGATATGCCTTTCAAAAATAAGTTATATCTGAACAAATTTCTTCTCATTTTCGGTTAAAAACACTAAGTTAAAACGAGTTCAGTGTTAAAAAGATGTTAAGGTGTAATAAAAGGAGTAACATAAAACAAAAGTAGTCGTCTACCTAATAACAAACTATCAAATCAATCAAAAAATCAATCAAAAATGAAGCATTTCTTACTAATGCTTATACTAGTTTCATCAACTATTATAAGTGCACAACCCAACTCCAATACAGATATTAAAGGCGGTTCTATTTCTGGGCGCGTTATTGATGCGGAACTAAATGAACCCTTACCTTATGTAAACATCGTTATTAAAGATGTTGCAAAAAAAATCATTACGGGCGGAATTACCAATAGCGATGGCACCTTTAAAATTGAAAGTATTCCTGAAGGCAATGTTATTGTTTCCATTCAATTTGTGGGGTTTAAAACCATAGATAAAAATATAACCATCGGCAAAGGAAATTACAAAGTAGATATTGGAGATGTTAAACTAGAAGAAGAGTCTACGGGTTTAGATGAAGTTACTGTGGTTGCTGATGTTTCTACAATTCAACAAAAAGTAGATCGAAAAGTAATTACTATTGGTAAAGATTTACAAACTGCTGGCGCAACGGCAAGTGAAATTATGAACAATTTACCTTCGGTAAGCGTAGATCAGCAATCTGGTGCTATTAGCTTACGTGGCAACCAGAATGTACGCGTTATGGTTGATGGAAAACTATCTAACATTCCTGCAGAACAATTACTAAAACAAATTCCTTCAACATCAATTAAAAGTATAGAGTTAATCACAAATCCTTCTGCGAAATACAATCCTGAAGGGATGAGCGGATTTATAAATATTGTGCTTCATAAAAACACGCAAATTGGTTTTAATGGAAATATTAATGTTGGCTTGGCTTATGATCTTGAACCAAAATTTAATGGTTCTATTGATGCTAATTATCGTAACGGAAAATTCAACTTATACGGTTCTTACAGTAATAGCGTGGCAAAAAACGTCAATTTTGGACATATTAATAGAATTGAGCAAGAAATTGATCAGAACTTTAATATCCTCAATAACAACAAATCAAACTTATTTAAAGTTGGTTTAGATTATTATTTGAATGATAAGAATACGATTTCAGTTTTCACCAATCAGAATATATTTGATGGTTGGACAAAGGTAAATTCTGGCATCAATTATCTCACAAATTCGTCACTCAATGAAACGCAATTTACAAGTGGAAATAACGAAAATGATTCACAACAATACAACCTTAATTATAAGCACGATTTTAATGAAGAAGGTCACAATATAGAACTCGAAATTGACCATAGTAAATATGACGGTTTTGGAGATAATAACAATTTGTTTTTTAGTGCGCAACGTCCAAATTTTATAGAAGATACAGATACGGACAGAAACAGAACAACCCTAAACTTAGATTATGTAAATCCATTATCAGAATCTACAAAATTAGAATTAGGTTTAGAAGCACGCTTATTTGATACTGAAATATTTTACAAATCTGATGCCAGAGAGCAGAATGATACAGACGACTATATTCCAACAACTACACGTTTTAATTATACCAGAGATATTTACTCTGCTTATGCAACCTTTGGTAAAACAATGGAAAAGTGGATTTACCAAGCTGGACTGCGAGCGGAAACGGTTACTGTAGATTCTGATGCGTTTAAAAAAGATTTAGATTCTGGAGACGAGCAAAATTCCGTATTTAATAACGATTATTTTGAATTGTATCCTTCTGCTTTTGTAACCTATTCTCCTTCTGAAAAAAATTCGTACCAATTTAGTTATAGTCGAAGAATCGATAGACCAGGAATAGGACAAGTTAATCCGCTACCAGAATGGAATACATCTTTAATTTCACAATTTGGAAATCAAGAATTACGTCCTCAATTCACCAACTCTGTTGAAGTAAATTATACTAGACAACTCGAAAAAGGAAGTATTACAGCCGGTGTGTTTTACAGAATTATAGAAGACGAAATACAACAAGCCATTTTAATAGACAGGGCAGATCTACAACGTTTAATTTTAACAAATTTAAATTTTGACAACACCTCATCTTTTGGTGTTGAACTCTCATCCAATTACAGACCTACAAAGTGGTGGAGCATTAATGCGAGTTTTGATCTGTTCTCACAAACTCAAAAGAGTCTTGCAGAAAAATTTGATAATGGAGATATTATTTTGAATACAGTAGAAGTTGATAATGTTGCATGGAATGTTAGGGCATTCAACAACTTTAAAGTGAGCAAAAATTTAAGCTTTTCTGCCTTTGGAATGTACAGAGGAAAAAATAAAAATATTCAATTTGAAATGAGTGATATGCTTATGGTTAATTTAGGAATGCGCTATAGTTTTCTGGAAGAGAATAGAGCTAGTTTTAGTCTGAGTTATAATGATATTTTTAATACTATGTTTGCTGAATTTGAAGGTCAGCGACCTTATATACAACGTGGACAATTTAATTGGGAAAGCCAACAAATATCTGGGCGTTTATCTTACCGTTTTGGAGGAGGAAAGTACAGGGCTAAATCTCGTAAGCGTCGTGATAATGATGTAAAAGAAGGTGGAGGTATGTTTTAAATATAGACGATAGACCGCTTTGCTTCTAGACAAAAGAACAAAGACTTGGCTATTACTATTTGATTATCATTCCGTTTTTAATGAAAATTAATTTGATAAAAAATAGGTAATAATTTAATAGGCATAACATAATTAGTTGATGGTTAGTGAAAGTGTTTGACTATTAAATTAAGAAAACCCGAAACGCGAGTTTCGGGTTTTTGTTAAATACGCGTTAAATGTATTATTCATTGAAATATAGGTTTACTCTCTATTTTTCTTTTAACCTGAGTTCGCAAAAAATTGAAGCTGAAAGTATTGATTTTAAGCATGTGAATCTGAAACCTGCTTTGGAAGATTTATTATTATCACAAAATAGATTTAGGTAAAATTTTCCTCGTCCAAGTTTTTAAACGCTTGTAGTTATCTACTTCAGAATCTGGATTAAAGTCTAATGTGGTTTCCCAAGAGTTTTCAGGTTGAAATTCTATTTCCATACCTTTTAAAACATCTTTGGTGACTTTTTTAGAATTTACAATTACAATACATTCGGTATTTAGATTGGCACTTCTAGGATCTAGGTTAAAGGTACCAACAACTGTGATTTTATTATCAATAATCATGGATTTGGCATGGAATCCAAATATGGGTTTGTGATCTAATTTTTCTTGCAATTCGCCTGTCATTATTTTTGTACGTTCTGCAGCATCTGGTCTAAATTCAAAAATTCGTACTTCAGTTTTTAATAAGGTTTCCCTATCTGTTTGATAACTACTAAAGGCTTCTATATTATCTGTAGATGCCAAACTATTGGTAAGGATTCTAATTTTTACGCCACGATCTACAGCCTCTTTAAATAAATTTTGAGATAATTCTGTAGTAATTAAATACGGAGTTTGAATCTCTATAGACGATTTGGCACTTTTAATCAAATCTATTAGTGTTGTGGTAGAAATGCCTCCTCCTCCTAGACCACTTTCTCCATCATTTTTTCCTGGATCGTCTGAGATAAACTCTACATCATCTACCCAAACTAATTTCCCAGATGCTTTAATGTCATTAAATGTATTTGGTAATTTTGCTATGCGTTCTCTTACTTGTGGCCAGAAGTTTTCAGGATTACAGGCATACTCGTGTAATTTTTTAAATTTATTTTCTGCATTTATGTTTTTAGGTTCATCGTCAACAACATCATTTACTTCTATGCTGAGCTCACTATTCCAGAATTGATTGAAGGATGTATCTACGACTTTTGAAGCTTTTCCAATGAGTAGAATATCGCGATCTCTAAAATTATATTCGTGGTCGTAGTCAAAATATTCATCTGCAATATTGCGACCACCTGTAATCACCACTTTACTATCTACAATAAACGTTTTATTGTGCATACGCTGATTTGCAGATCTAAAATCTGTCGCGAACTTTTGTATTTTTTCAAGAATATTCTTTCCTAGATTAACTCCTGGATTATAAATTTTTAAGGTAATATTTTCGTGAGAAGCAAAGGTTAAAATATCTTGAATATCTGTATCTACCATAAAATCATCGACTAAAATCCTGACTTTAACTCCACGATCTGCTGCTCTTATTAAATAATCGCAAGCAATCAATCCCACATTATCTGTAGAAAAAATAAAGTATTGAATATCAATTGTCTTTTCTGCATATTCACTTAACCATGCTCTAGCAACCATGGAACCACTTCCATCTTCTAAAACGTAAACTCCTGTTTTAGTCTCCATTTGTTCTGCAACATCTTCTAGTTCTTTAGACAATGATGTACTATCATTTCTATGAATGTTGGCACAAAAATCGGTTTCTGGAGTTACAGTTTTCTCATTGTTACAAGAGGTTAGTACGCCTAAAACGATCATAAAAAAGAACTTTACGTTGACATTATAAAATGTGCTCTTATATTTTCCTATTAGTTCCAAAACGTGATTTTTCTTGTTTTGCATATTATTCGCTTTTGTGCTAGTATTTATTTGTTTAGTTCTATTAATTTCCATTCTCCATGCGGTTCTTTAATCAGATAAACGCCAACATTCAAATCCATTTTATTTCCGAGAACTTTTATTTCCAATTGAGCCTGACCGTTTCCGTTTGAAATATTCACATTTCCAGTCGGCATCATTCCGTAGCCCTTTATTCCTCCAGTTTCAGATAAAATTTCTTCATTTTTCTCAATTTCGGTAATTGCTACTTTATAAGCATCTGAATTTTTCATTGCCGAACCTGCAAACAAAACTATAAATGTAAAAAAGGCTATTCCAACTGCTGCTAATGCTAATATTCTTGGAAGTTTTGTTGGTGTGTTCGGATTCTTAACTACAATTGCTTTCGCAGATTTATCTCCAAGTCTTTTTTTCTCTTTGCTTGAAGCAAGCACTATAAATTCTATTGGCCAAATTATTAAAAATAAATTTCGAATGAACAATCTACCAAAAGAAGGAACTTCAGTCAGATTATTTTCATCACGAACCATAATTCCTATAATCCATTTACCAGGACTAATTCCTTTTATAGAATCTTTAGCAAAGTATAAAAGAAAACCAATAATCATTGTTGGCAACATTTTAGTTGTCAGGTTATTAAAATTATTTTCGTCCATAAAATCTGTTCCAAGTGACAAGAATACAATTCCTACTATCAGAAATGTAAATGCAAAATGGTCTATTAAAAACGCTGCTATTCGTCTTTTTCTACTTGATAAAATATACTCTTTTTCTAAATTTCCGTTCATTAGTTGATGATTGATTTTATATTGGCGCTAACATATTGCAAGCAACATGGTCTTGTAAATATAAAAAAAAGCACCTACATTACTGTAAGTGCTTTTCAAACTAAAAAATTCAATACTTAATTAACATCTGGAAGATGGCTATACGTTTTGCTATAGTTTAACATCTGCTCAGCAAATGCTTTTGGTTGTGTAACATTGATAGTAGTGATTTCACCTGCATGGTTCATTTCTGGTACTAAAACAGCATTCACAAAACCACTATAAGGTGGTGAAGGAAATTGCTTATTACGTTCTAAAACCTCAGCATGAATCGCTTGATCTACTTTTACACCATAACCTTCTACTAAAGCTTCAACAGCTGCGTAATCTCCTTCAGATTTAATACGTTGTGTTTCTCTTAATAACTGACCAAAAAGTTCGTGTAATTTCTCATAGTCATTAATATTAAAATACGTTTTTCCGTCTCTTGTTACTTTTTCAATAACGTTGTCTGCTTTTCCTTTTTCGTAAGCCCAAGACGATACCCATTGTCTGTTTCGCATGTGTGCTTCTTCTACATCGTCACCTAAATCTAAACGAATTAATTGTGTCATTAATCCATTTCTAATGTAACCATCGTAAGCCGCTTTTCCTATTTTTTTCCAGTCGTCTACTAAACCCAATTCTTGTAATTTAGAATCGTATAAATAATATAAACCAACTAAATCTGCACGTCCTTCTTCTAAAGTAGAGGCATAAGTTTTAAGTGTTTCTTTGGTTTCACCAACACCAGGATTTAATTGTCCTGAAGCATGACCAATTACTTCGTGTAACGCTGTATGTAATTTATCTGCTACTTGTCCGTATTCTTCTTCAAGTTTCAGCTCTTCTTCATCGTGAACAAATTCTTTTAAACGTCCAGAACCACCTGCATTATTATAGGTATTGATAATATTTCCTAAAGACACTGATTTACTTCCTACTGCAGCTCTAATCCAATTCGCATTTGGTAAATTAACACCAATTGAAGTGCTTGGAGACGAATCACCTGCTTCACCAGCTACATTTACTACTTTATAAGTTACACCTACAACGCTGTCTTTTTTATGCGCATCCATTAAAGGCGAATTATCCTCAAACCATTGTGCGTTTTCAGAAAGTACAGCCATTTTTTTAGACATGTCAAAATCATTAATCTGAACAATATTTTCGTAAGATCCTCTGTAACCTAATGGATCGTTATACACTTCAATAAAGCTATTAATGTAATCTATATTTCCATCCGTTGCTGCTGTCCAAGCCACATTATAATCGTCCCAAGTTTGTAAATCACCAGTTTTATAATAGGATATTAAAAGACCTAGCGCATCGCCTTGTGCTTTATTTTCTGCAACACCTTGTGCTTTTTCCAACCACTTTACAATTTGGTCTATTGCCGCACCATATAATCCGCCAGACTTATAAACGCGTTCTTTTAAAACACCATTTTCCTTTACCAATTGAGAATTTAAACCATAAGACAATGGCTTTTCAGGATTTGGTGATTTTTTCGTTTTGTAGAAATCATTCACATCATTATTAGTTACATCTGGACCGTAAAAATTCACAGCAGATTCTAAAACATTATCAACACCTTTTGCTTGGTTCACTTTTTTAGCATCTTTACCATTAAACAGCACTTCAAAAGGTTCGCCTTCTAATTTTGTGTTTGTTGCCGTAAGTAATTCTGTTAAATACTCCTTAGAAAATGCTGGTTTTAACTTCGCATTAGAATAATGATGGTGAATTCCATTACTAAACCAAACACGTTTTAGATAGGTTTCAAAATTTTTCCAATTATCAGTCGTTTTGTCTCCGTTGAATTGTGTGTACACGTTTTCTAGTGCTTGTCTAATTTTAAGATTGTGTCTATAATTCTGATCCCACATAATATCGCGACCAGCAAGACCTGCTTCCGTTAAATAATAGACTAGTTTTTGTTCTTTTAAGCTTAAGTTTTCCCAACCTGGTATCTGATAACGTAACACTTTAATGTCTGCAAATTCTTCGACATTATAGCTGAAATCTTGCTCAACTTCTGTTGCATTTTCAGCTAATTCTTCTTTTACTTCGTTCTTACATGCCACAATTAAAAGGGCTAAAAGACAAATTTTAAATATTGATTTTAAGTTCATGTTGTTAATTTTTAGTTCTACACAAATGTAATGAACTCATTTCAACTTTTTCTATTTCCTAAAAAATGATTGAGATTCGCCCATATTTCCTCTATTTTTTTTAGGCATAGCGATGCTATAACTTTCATAAATAGACTTATCTGAACACATCTCATCTCATTTTCGGTTAAAAACAAAAAGCCCAAATGAGTTCAACCTATATAACATATCATAAAATTACTATCTTTGGGAATCAACAACATTTAATCCCTAAAAATGAAAGCAATTAAATACATACTATTAGTGCTATTAATCCTTGTAATTGGGTTATCAATTTATATAGCTGTACAACCAAACTCGTTTGAAGTAACACGAACAAAAACTATAAATGCACCACAATCTGTTGTGTATAATAATGTCATTGATTTTAAAAATTGGGAATCTTGGTCCTCTTGGGTTGAAGAAAAACCACAAACCATAATTACACTCGCAGAAAAAACCAAAGGTATTGGTGGTTCTTATACTTGGGAAGATGACGATGGTAGTGGTAGTATGACCACAACTGGCACAAAACCCAAAACATCCATTACTCAAGAAATGCAATTTGGAGAGTTCCCAAAGTCTGATATTGATTGGAAACTAAAACCTAACAATGATGGCTCAACAGAAGTAACTTGGACAATTTCTGGCAAGGATTTACCTTTTGGTTTCAAAATGTTTTCTGCACTTATGGGAGGCATGGAAAAACAAATTGGCCCTCATTTTGAACGTGGTTTAACCTTGTTAGATAGTGTACTACAAACCGAAATGAAGGTTTATAGCATTAAGACGGAAGGTGTAACACAGCATAGTGGTGGATTCTATCTTTATACAACCATGTCATGTAAATTAAGTGAGTTTGATAAAAACATGAAAAGTATGCAAGGTAAAGTTGGCTCTTATGCTTTAACTCATAACATCACAATGGCAGGTAAACCGTTTATTTTATATCACAAATGGGACGAAGAAAATGATGCTGCCATATTCTCTACTTGTATTCCAACAAATTCTAAAATTGTTACTGACGAAGCCGAAATTTTAACTGGAAAACTAGAATCTTTTAGAGCTGTGAAAACAGTTATAAAAGGCGATTACTCTAATTTAAAAGAAGCTTGGGAAACCACTATGAAATATATTACAGACAATAATCTCGATATGATTGAAGTTGGCCCAATGCTTGAAACTTATTTAACCGATCCTATGGTAACACAAAATCCTGCAGATTGGATGACTGAAATTTATGTGGCTGTTGAGTAAGCAAAAAGTGTGAAGTGTGAAGTGTGAAGTAAAAAAATGATGGATGACAGAAGGCTTTAAAAAATTCTCGCAAAGTCACAGAGGCGCAAAGAAAAAATTAAGTAGAGAATTATTAAGAATAGATCTAATAACTCACTCATTCAATAACTTAATAATTGTAGACTGAGACTGAATTCTAAAAACTATCTACTAACAACTAGCAACCAATAACAATTTGAAACAAATATTACTCGTATTTCTTGGTGGTGGTTTTGGTAGCGCACTTCGCTTTATAATCGGCAAATGGTTAAACAATTCTGAAAATGGGATTCCTTATGGTACGTTTGCTGCTAACATAATTGGTAGCTTATTAATAGGCGTTATTCTAGGTTTAGCTGCAAAAAATGAAACCCTATCTCAGAGTCAGACGTTGCTTTTAGCAACTGGTTTTTGTGGTGGTTTTACAACGTTCTCTACCTTTGCTTATGAGAATCATGTGTTTTTAAAATCTGGTGACTTTATGAGTTTTGCTATTTATACTATAGCTAGTTTTGTTGTTGGTTTTCTGGCAGTGTTTCTTGGGATTTGGTTGGTTAAATGATTTCTTTTTCTTGCAAAGACGCAATACAATAAATTTCAAAAAAAAATAAATATCAAATGCCAATTCTCAGAATCAATGAGTTGTTTTACAAAGGTTTGACACTAAATATTTTCTCACAAAGGCGCAGAGGAGCAAAGAAAAAATAACGCAGATAAATCCTGAGATTCTCTGTTAGCCAATATGTGTTTTCAAATTAAAAAACCTGAAACCCATCTCTATATTGGCGATTAGCATACTAATGCTGAAAATTTTCAGATTAAATTTAATCTTAATTATTTTTCTAAGTAACCTCTTTGCGGCTCTACGGCTTTGCGCGAAAACATCACACTAATTTTCTAAGTAATTTTACAGAGATTAACTAAACCTTTTTGATATGAGAACTAGAAAACTTTCTCAAACTGAAAACTGAGACTGAGAACTATCAACCATCAACTAACCTTTCTTATAAAATCCTTTTGCCTTCAACCCTTCCACTTCTTTTAAGATTGAGATAAAAACAGCATCATCAATATCATCAAGCGATTTGTAACGTAATGATTTTACAACTTTACGATTTTCAGTAATTAAATATGCATCCCATTTTTTAGATAAATGTGCAGAGTGCCAAAAACCAACATCTATATAATCTTTGGTTTTATTGATGTAACACATTGGTCGTTTATCTATATAATAACATGGCATTCTCCATTTGTATAACAGGTCAACTTCTGGCAACGTGTGCTCTATTAAAACCTGCAAATGAATAAAAATGGATTTAAAAGGTTCTGGTTGTTTTAGGATATGTGCTTCTGCTGGATTCATAATTAAAACAAACCTAAAATTCCAATAACTATTAATCCAATACCAATAATGGCTTTAAAAGGCATCAATTTGGCAGATAATTGTCTTAAGCTTGTTTCTAAAGCTGAGACTTTACTAAATACATGAGTCAATAATAGAATTCCACCTAAAATACCTGCTATACTAAAAAGTATATTACTTCGAAATGTAAGAATAGCTAAAACTATTAACGCCCCACCAATAACAGTTTGAAAAGGTGCTAAAGTATTCGCTATTTTATTAAAAAAGTTACTTTCACCATCCCATTTATCTAGTGTTGCTAGTCCTAGTAAAATCCCTCCAGAAATCTTTGCTATCGTAAAAAGTAATCCTATCATAATAATGTTGGCTGTTAATTTGTTTATTGTTGAGTTGTTTGTTGTTGAGTCGAAAGTTCTCTTTTATCTTACCTCTGAACTCTGAACTCTGAACTCTGAACTCTGAACTCTGAATCATAAATTTAATTAAATCTTTAAAATAAATTTGCTAAAACCGATTAATTTATTTTACTTTGTATTTCAAAGTACTTTTTATTATGAGCGACGAAGATTATTTAAAAGACATTAGCGAGATTAAAAATTTGATGAATAAATCGTCGCGTTTTATTTCGTTGAGTGGCTTGTCTGGAATCTTGGCTGGTATTTATGCTTTAATTGGAGCAGCACTAACCTACTATCTCGTTACAACTTATAGTTATGGAACACTACTTTTAGATGGCTGGGTTTTTAAAACCGTAATAGTTATTTTAATAATGGTTGCTTTATTAAGTGCCGTAACTGGAATATTTTTAACGACGCGAAAAGCAAAGAAGACAGGCGAAAATATTTGGGATAACTCATCAAGACGCTTATTATTTAATTTTTTGGTTCCTTTGGCTGTTGGTGGTTTATACTGTTTAATAATTCTAGGTCAAGGTAAATACGGACAAACAGGTGGTTTAATGCTTATCTTTTATGGTTTAGCTTTGGTTAGTGCTTCTAAATACAGTATTGGTGATATAAAATATTTAGGTTTTATACAAATCGGTTTAGGATTGGTTGCAGCACTTTATCCTGGTTATGGCTTTTGGCTCTGGGTTATTGGCTTTGGAATTATGCATATTGTTTATGGTACTTGGATGCATTTTAAATATGATGTGAAGTAAAGAGGTTTCTCGCAAAAGCGCAGAGAAGCAAAGGTGTGATTCGCAAAAAACAGAACAGTTTAAATTACAGTTAATAGTGATAAGTTGAAAAATATAATTAAAAAATATCTTGGCTATGTAATAATTCTTGCATCTTCATTTTTTGCATTTTATAGAGGGAAAAGGCAAGGTGAATTGGAATGCATTGATTTTAATATTTTACCAATTGTTGCAAATACAATAACAATTATAGTCTGTATTATTTTAATGATAGTTGGTGTTTTTCTATTCAAAAAAAACATATAAAAAAAATAAGATTCCTGCTTTCGCAGGAAGTAATATGAGCATAATAACCAACATAAATAAATTTTTTGATCACAGGATACGACTTGGCATTATGTCTATTCTTATGGTAAATGAGTATGCAGATTTTAATATGCTAAAGGAATTGTTGGGAGCAACAGATGGTAATTTAGCCAGCCATACTAAAGCCTTAGAAAAAGCAGAATATATTTTGGTCGAAAAACAGTTTATAGGACGAAAACCAAACACCAGATATAGTGTTACAAAACTCGGGAAAGCAGAATTTAAAAAACATATTGAAGCGCTTGAAAAACTAATAAATAAAACCTAATACTTCGACTTTAGTTTATCTTGAGCGCAGCCGAAGGGCTCAGGATGACAGTTGAAAATATAAATCATTTTTTTTAATCATCTACTTTGAAAAACAAAGTACTTTAAAGTAATTTATCTAAACACCATGGAAAATCCAGAAAATCAAAACCCAGAAAATCAACCCAATAAATTTGTTCAATGGTTAAAAACCTCAATTACAGCAAGAATGTTAATGGTTGGCGCATTAATTCTTGTGCTACTAATTCCGCTAACTTATGTAAATATTCTTATTGAAGAACGTTCTTATAGGCAACAAGATGTGGTGGGCGAAATAAATCAGAAATGGGGAAATGATGTGATGCTTTATGGTCCTATTTTAAAACTTCCATATAAAACCTATTCTGAGACTTCAACTTTTAACGAAAAAACAAAAACTTATTTAAAGGAAACAAAAACACACATTAATTATGCTTATGTTTTTCCTGAAGAACTAGACATTGATGCCTCTGTAAAATCAAAAACATTGCATTTAGGAAATTTTGAATCTGCTGTATATACCTCAGACATGGAAATTATGGGAACTTACAAGTCTCCTACTCTTAAATCTAAAGGTATTAAAACCGAAGATATTATTTGGAATAATACAGCTATACTATTTAGAACCACTAATCTTAAAGGTATAAAAAACGAAATGAACATTTCAATAAATGGAGACGCTTATGATTTTGAAACCAACTTTAATGATAATACTTCGGGAAATCATTTGGACGAGTTAGAAACTGGCTTTTTAAATGAAAAACTAATAAAAAACAATTTTAAATTCAATATGAGCGTGACTTATGATGGTACAAATCAGATTCAAGTGATTCCTGTTGGAAAAACAACAACCATGAAAATGACTTCAAATTGGGCAGACCCAGGATTTATTGGCAACTACTCGCCAGATGATGAAACTAGAAGCATTACAAAAGAAGGTTTTAAAGTAGATTGGAAAGTATTATCTATAAATAGAGCCTTCTCACAATTGTACTTAAACAAAATTCCGCATCTTAATCAATTTGCCTTTGGAACAAAATTCGTGGTTTTGGTAGATGAATATCAAAAAAGTGAGCGCTCTGCAAAATACGGGTTTTTAGTTATTGGATTAACGTTTTTGGTGTTTTTCCTTATACAAACAATGAGTAAAATTCATATTCATCCATTCCAATATTTAATGATTGGTTTAGCTTTAATAATGTTCTATACCTTATTGGTATCAATATCCGAACATAGTAATTTTTTAAAAGCTTATATAATAGCAGGAGTTTCAGTTGTATTACTTATTACACTTTATTCCAAATCTATTCTAAAAAACTTAAAATTCTCAGCCTTAATTGGTTTATCCCTAACAGCTTTGTATGCTTTTATATACGTTATAATTCAACTTGAAAATTATGCATTATTGGTTGGTAGTATTGGACTGTTTTTAATATTAACAGCAGTAATGTTTGTGTCTCGTAAAATAGATTGGCATAACGGATAGATTATAAATATAAAAGCCTTGTTCCGCATTTAAAAAAGAATGAGCTCTATTTTTTATTTAATCAAAATATATGAAAAATCTAGAAAACATAATCAATACAAGCAAACTCATAGCTTTAATTAGTTTTGCGCTTGGCACGTGTTTGCTTGTAGCATTTTTACTGCTACCAAAAGAAAATTCAATACTTATTGCAGGTTTGTATTATGTAGGTTATACAGCGATTATAAACGTTATTCTTTTCCTAATTTTAATCATTACCACATTTGTATATTGGGATAACCGAATAAAGGTTTTAAAAACTTGTGGCTTGTTATTAATTAATATTCCTATTACAATCTGTTATTTTTTTATTGTCGTTAATTATATGCATTTAATATGAAATTACAATTCAACAAAAACTATATCGTATTAGCGCACAGTCTTTTTCTAGTGGAATTAGCCATCGCATTTATCATCAAAACCGGATTTATTCGCTACACCTTTGGCGATTATCTATGTGTTATTATGTTATATGCAATTATTAGAGGATGCACTAATTTGAGTATTTGGGCCTCAAGTGTAGTCGTCCTCTTAATTGCCTATGCTGTAGAATTTATGCAACTCACACCGTTTTTAAGTTACTTTAATTTAGAAGATAGTTTTACTGCTAAGTTGATTTTTGGAAGCACATTTCATGCTACAGATTTGTTAGCTTACACTTTAGGAATAATAACAATTTTAATTATTGAATCTTCATTTAATAAATACGAAAAATCACAAAACCTCAGATTATGGAAGCAATAAAATCACTTATTCAAACACGTTTTAAAACTTTATTTCTTATAAGCGTTGCTCTGGCTTTTAGTGCCATTTTACTTATGGTAAGAATAAAACTTAACAAATCTTTTTTCTTTTTATTTTTAATCTGGAATGTGTTTTTGGCTATCATACCTTATACGATTACCATGTACCTAAACACAAAACCAAACCTCAGTAAATTTAAGCTAGTTTTCTGGTTATTAGTTTGGTTAGCCTTTTTGCCTAATGCTCCATATATTGTCACAGACCTTATTCATATTAGAATAGGTAATGATTCGCTTTTGTGGCTTGATGTATTAGTGGTTTTATCTTTTGCGTTGAGTGGATTATTACTATTCTATGTGTCAATTATAGATATGCAACAACTAGTTAAATCAAAATTTAAAAAAATTTCTGTTGAAACATTAACAACACTAATTCTCATTTTATGCGGATTTGGCGTGTATTTAGGTCGCTTTTTACGATACAATTCCTGGGAGATTATTAGCCAACCACAGGTATTAATTTCCGATGTTTTTAATATACTCATTTCACCATTTCAGAATGCTGATGCTTGGTTGTTTACATTAGGATTTGGTGCCTTTTTAGTGATTGGCTTTTGGATGTTTAAGAATTTGAATCAATTAGAAAAAAAATAAAACTATGAAAACGACTTTAATTACAATGTGTTTAGCATTATTAATGATAAATTGCGAAGACAAATCAAAAAAAATCAGCCATGATGAAACGGTTGAAATCCAAATAAAAATTGACACCTCTAAAATTAAAATTGCAGACTTACCAATAGCTATTGATAGTACAGATTATTTAATTCATCCTATTGGATATATCTCAGAATACAAATCTAGATCCTCGAGTTATAGTAAAAGCAGCAATTACACCTCTTATTCTGTTTCTCAATACAAGAACTTTTCAATTAAAGGAGAGTTTAGTAATATTAAATTTCAGCATACTAATTCTGAAAAATTAACAGCTTTAACTGATAAAATCGTGGAGATAACTTCGATTAATTTTCTTGAAGACATTAGAAAACAAACAGGACTAGAGTTTCTTGTGTATAAAATTAGAGATGAGGATACCAACAAAGATTCAAAAATTGATTTTAATGATGTTATAACTTTATATATCAGCACTATCGACGGAAAAAATCTCAAAAAATTAACACCAGAGTTAGCACAAATTGTTGATTGGAAGATTATATCAAAACTAAACAGATTATATTTTAAAAGTATTTCGGACACCAATAAAAATGGCGAGTTCGACAGAAAAGACAAAGTCAATTATCAATATGTTAATTTAGAAGATGAAACTCTAAAAATTATAACATATAATCCCTTAAACAATAACTAAGTAACCTTTTTTAATTTAAAACGTCATATCTTTAGAATAATAAATTATCTAATTTGAAAAACAATATACTTGTAGTTATTCTATTTACGATTCTATCGTGCTCAACTTCAAAACCCGAGGAAAACGAAAATGTGTCGCATCTTAAATACTTCGGTTTTGCAATTACAGATTGCGGCACTAATTACACTAATCAAGTTGATGATTTCGTGAATTTAATTGACATGTGTCCTGCAGATTTAAGTAACCTAGAAACGCGAGTGTCTTCAAACATAATGAATGAGAACAAAGTTCTAATTCACTTACAAGCTTTGTTTATTAATGCTATTGCAGATGCTAGTTCCCCTTCAGGATTTCGATATGAATTATTAGATAATTATGAAGCATTATTTTCGGAATGGGCAGAAAACAATGCATTTTTAAGTTCAGAAACCGTTGCTGCTTTTGATTTTGCAGATGAACCAGCATGGAATCAAATGAACATGACCGATTTGGCTATTGTCGCGGCAAGAATAAAAGTAAGTTTCCCTAATATTCCATTAATGGTTATTGAAGCACCTGATGTTATTAACCAATTAATTATAACAAACGATATTGATTGGGTTGGGTTTGACCGTTATGCAACTATAGATCCTAAAAACGATTTGGAATACCTTCAACGACTTAATTTAATAAAGTCGAAGCGCACAAATCCTAACCAGAAATTGGTATTAATTATGGAATCACAATGGTTAGATTTTTATACTGAAGCAGGTTTTGAAGAATCTATACTCATTGATATGGCAAATAGTTATTATGCATTAGCTAAATCTGAAACTGACGTTATTGCTCTAATTTCTTATTTATTACCAAGTGGTTTTGATGCTCCAGACCAAAAAGGTTATTTTGATTTACTGCCAGAAGTAAAAACAACAATACGAGATATAGGTTCTCAAATTATTAACTAGAATTGATTTAAGACTCCCTATTTTTTTCTTGAATTTTCCTAACAATTTTGGTAGCTCTATTTCGCGTTAAAATCCTAGGAAGAAAAGATAAAAACTTATTAATACCACCAGGAATTGCTAATGATTTACCTTTCTGCATCGCGTTATAACCATAAGCAGCGACTTCTTTAGGACAAGCCATATTAAAGGCTATTTTATTTTCTGTAGAATCCTCAGAAACTATACTTTGAAATGACGTTTTTGTTGGACCAGGACATAAAGCTGTAACACTAACACCTGTACCTTTTAACTCGTTTGAAATAGCTTCCGAAAAAGATAAAATATAAGCTTTAGAAGCATAATACAAAGCCATTAATGGACCAGGTTGAAATGCTGCTAAAGAAGATAAATTTAAAATTTTACCCGAACCGCGTTCTACCATACTCGGTAAAATTAACTTTATTAAATGTGTTGTTGTTAAAACATGAAGGTTCAGCATTTGTGAATCACGTTCCCAATTTGTATCGTAAAAAGTACCAAACAACCCAAAACCTGCATTGTTTATAATAACATCAATTTCAGAATTATTAAGATCATCATAAATATCTTGTGCGATATTTACAAGACTTAAATCCTTTACCATTAAGGTAATTTCAATATTATTATCTTTTAAAATAGTGTTTTTTGCTTCTTCCAACTTGCTAGAATCAATATCAATGAGCACAAGACCATATGAATCTTTTGCTAACAAAAGTGCTAACTCAAATCCCAATCCTGATGCTGCTCCTGTTACTAAAGCTGTTTTTGTACTACTCATTTCCATCAATATAATCTTGTAAATAGCTAAAACGTTTGGTTAGTTTACCATTTTCGGTAATCTTGGCACGTTTTAAAATCTCTTTGTCATCGTTATTGAAGAATGCAGGAATCACCTGCTCTAAAAATGTTTCACCAAAACCTTCACTGGCATCTTTTGGCAATTCGCATGGCAAATTATCTACAGCCATAACCGTTATAGCATTTTTAGCATTAAAAGCGACTTCTTTTTCTGATTTAGGATCGTAGCCATAAAAAGGATCTGCAATAGTTGAAGGTCTAATTGTACTTGCAACAGGACCATCAATATCACAGGATATATCTGCAACTAAGTTTATTCTAAAGTCTGAATGCTTCGCATCTTCTCTGGTAAATAAGTAAGGCGCATTATTCCCATAGAAGTGACCTGCTATAAAATAGTCAGTTTCTTTAGCATAAGGCATAAAATTACTTTCATAACCTGCTGGATCTTTATAAAACTTATACTTGTCACCTACTTTACCATCACTTCGTTTGGCATATTCCATAACATCAGCCATGACATAAACAGGCTCTGTAAATTCTGAAGTTAAGTACAACGCATCACTAATTTCCTTTATACCCAAATGGTCAAGAATTTCTTTGGCTCCATGCGCTACTTTGCCTGTTCCGGAAAGTAAAATTTTTATATTTGGAAGTGTAATTTTATCGAGCTCTGCTTTTACTTCATTTAAATCTGCGAGCGTTTCAACTTTTGGCAGATTGAATAGATTGTCTCGCAATCCTAACACTCTAAAACCATTATAAGCGCCAACTAATCCAGCATAACGACCAAAACCAATTAAACGAGCTCCATTTTTTTTAACGATAGTTTCATGGTCAAACATTTCAATATTGCGCTCTAACATCGCCACTAACAACTTTCTATTATAAGGCTGTTTTTTTATGGTATGTGAGAAATAGAAGTATTTTCTATTTGGAATTAAATACTCTATTGGCACTTCTTTTACACCAATCATAACATCTGTATGAGACACATCATCTAAGACTTCAAAACCTAATTTTCTATAAGCTTCATCTGAAAATATCCTAATATCAGAAGATTCTACTATAAATTTCGCGTCTGGAAATTGGTCTCTTGCTTCTGCTAAATGTTCTGGTGAAAAAACCACGCGTCTGTCTGGTGGGTTTTTACGTTCTTTTATGATGGCGAATGTCATACAATTACTATTTAAGAAACTGACAAAACTGTCAATATTCAATATGGAATAATTTTTGTACGAAAGTAAAAGGATTTATGAGGTTGCACAACTTTTTTTGTAAGTTTGCAGTATGCGTTAAGGATTGAAACGACATCCTTTTTATTTGATGGCTGAGCGAAGTCGAAGTCATTAAATAAGAAGATATAGTGGAAAGCCTGACTCTACGAAGTTTTAACGTAGTAGAGTAACGCCCAGAAAAAAAATTATCTTATAATTAATAAGATTCCTGCTTTCGCAGGAAAATGGGGTCGACTGGTTTTGACAGCGAGATTAATTAGATAGTAAGCACGTGGTGTAATGGCATTGAAACACCTAAAAGGCTAGACCAAATTTTAAACGGCGAGAATAACTACGCTTTAGCTGCATAATCTGAATTATAGTAAGATTAAGCCTCGTCCTACTAGGTAGGAGTGCTAAATGTCTCGAGAAAGCCTTAGTTAATGGCGTTCTTTTTATGGCATCGTAAAAATTGACTTAGATTAGGTAGTGCTTTGATGCCTTTTCGAGATTAAGGAGCTAAGCAAAAAGTGGGTTGTCTTTAACCAGCTTTAAGTCTAAAAACCAAGAAAAGAATAAACGTGTAGAAAGCTATTTCGTTACTTGTTTGGACGAGAGTTCGATTCTCTCCGACTCCACAACACTCACAACTGCATTGTGAATGAAAATATAAAAACTCATCAAGTTTACTTGTTTGAGTTTTTATATTTTTAGATACCTGGCTTACAAAGACAGGCAGTTGTATTTGCAACTTTTAAGTCACTAGAGAACAACGCAGTTAATCTCTCCGACTCCACAAATAAACCCTTGTATTATTGATTTACACAAGGGTTTTATTTATTTAATGCTAAATGGAATTACTTTATCTCAACGACTTCAAGTTCAAATACTAATTCTTGTCCTGCTAATGGATGATTCCCATCTACAATAACATGATCTTCGTTTACTTCAACAATTCTAAATTGATGCTCATTCCCTTGTTCATCTTTAGATGCTAGACCCAAACCAACTTCAGGTTTTACCTCTGGTGGTAACTGTGCTTTTTCAACTTTATGGAATAATTCTTTAATTATATCTCCATAAGCTTCTGTCACTGGAATATCAACAGTTTTTTTATCATTCACTTTCATATCAATAACTGCTTTTTCAAAACCAGGAATCAACATACCTTGTCCTAAAGTAAATTCTAATGGTTCGCGCTCTAAAGAACTATCGAAGATTTGACCGCTTTTTAATTTCCCTGTATAATGTACTTTTACAGTATCATTTTCTTTTACTTGACTCATAAATTTTTGATTTCATTTTTTATAAGCCGCAAAATTATTATTTATTTAGACACTATAAAGAATGATGCGATATTTTTTCGAAGTATTTAAGAAAAACCTAACACGGTTTAAAGAGTTTGGTTTTTGATTTTTCTAATTATGTTAAATATACCCTCTAAAAGGTATTGTAATGAAGAACAAGTAAAACTAATTTTACTCTTAGATTTAAATAATTATAAGAAAAACATTATGAAGAAATTAACCTTTAAAAAGAAAGATGTAAAAGTAAATTATGGCATTCCTTCTAAGTTAAAAATTATTGCGGTATCAGTACTTATTTCTGGAGCAACTTTAGGGTGTGTAGAAGAGTCAGATGATTGTAGATCTACCAGTACAGATTATGCTCCAGTAGCAGATCTTGGTGCTCAGCAAGACCCTAATTCTAACTGTGACAGTGATTAATCATTAAAATAATAGCTTAATGAAAACTTTTGATTATATAATCTCTCCTCTTACTGGGGGAGAGTTTTTCCAACAATATTTTGAAAAAAAGCATCTTCACATTTCTGCCACAGATTCTAACAAATTTAAACGTTATTTAAAGGAAGGAGATATTGATAGAATACTAACCTCACAACAACTCTCTATTCCAAACACCCGAATGGCGCAAAAGGATGGAGATATTGATATAAAAAAACTTACTTTAGAAGGCACTAATATAATAGACGTATCTAAAGTAGTTGAGTACTTCTCAGAAGGTGCTACACTTATTATGTCTATGTTACACAACAAACTAACAAGCCTTAAAGGTTTATGTGATGATCTTTCTCATACTTTTGGTCAACAATTTCAAACAAACGTCTATTGTACGCCTGGAAATAAAAGTCAAGGATTTATTGTGCATCACGATACACACGATGTATTTATTCTTCAAATAGAAGGAACAAAAGATTGGAAAATATATAAATCACCTATATCACTGGCAATTAAAGATCTTGCCTTTGAAAAAGATGTTCATAAACATGGATCGGTAATAGATGAATTTACAATGTTCCCAGGAGACATACTTTATATTCCAAGAGGATTAATGCATGCTGCTCAAACCACAAGTAAGAAATCAATACATATAACCACGGGATTTATGGGAATTACATGGCAAGATGTAATGATAGACAAAATAAACCTTCTTGCACAAAAAAATGAAGCGTTACGTCGTGGATTCAAACCAAATTACTGGAAGGATACACAAGACCCTTATTATAAAGATAGTTATAACGAGATTTTAAACTTACTAAACAACCCTAATAGTATTGATGAAGCACTAAAAACCTCTTATAAAAAGAATATTAATCGCTACCGTCCTGCTTTCACAAACCCTATTCAAACAGCAGAGTCTATTTTAGGGATAAACTTAGATTCTAAGCTAAGAGTAATACCATATATATCTCATTCCATAGATATTGAAAATGATACACTAAAAATTACTCTTTTCAATAAAGAAATAGAATTATCTTTAGGCTTTAAACCAGTGTTAGATTTTATAATTTCAGAAAAAACTTTTGTAGTTAGACAGTTACCTCTCTTAGATGATGAAAGTGCGGTTAAATTTGCTCAAACCCTTATAAAATCAGGACTCATAGAACCAAACACATCAAAAGCAAAGTAGAAGTTTTTGTTTAACCCTAAAAAAATAATACAACTTATAAAAGCTTCAAGCTTTGTTGAGACGCTTTTATTAATAAACTAGACATAGAGCTCAATATTCTTTGGAAGAATATATTAATCTGTTCAACTCATCTTGACTTTTTGGAATAAGTCGAAAATGAAATAAAATTTGTTTAAATAAAGCTATTTTCGAAAGTTACAGCAACACTACAGATAAAAGAATAGATGAAATATGAGCGAATTTGAATCATTTTTCAAACAATAGGTAAGGTCTGGAGATAAACTCATTAAAATCTATTAGCAAACTTAACAGATTTAAAAAACTATACTTTATATATTGTCATTTTAAAATCTGTAAGGAAACCACACACACTTCGACTACCTTTATATCTTTAAAAAAAGCATATTTATTAACTAACAAAGAAAGGAAACAACAGTATGCTAACTTGGAAAGACGTTATCAACTTTTCCGTAAAAGGAAACCCAACTCCAGACAAACGAGTTGAAAAAACAGAAGCCGAATGGAGGGCTCAATTAACTCCAGAACAATTCAGAATTACAAGACAAAAAGGTACAGAGCGAGCGCACAGCGGAGATCTTTGTAGTATTTACGATGAAGGTCAGTACAACTGTGTTTGTTGTGAGACTCCGTTATTTGATTCTACAATTAAATTTAGTTCTGGCACTGGCTGGCCAAGCTTTACACAACCTATTAAAGAAAACGCAATTAAGTACGACAGAGATACCGCTTTTGGTATGGTGCGCGTAGAGGTAATGTGTAATACTTGCGATGGTCATTTAGGACATGTATTTCCTGATGGACCAGAACCTAGTGGATTACGTTATTGTATT
>Ga0209633_10001381_pt1 | contig 25051 bp, 29 predicted proteins | sample Cruoilmetagenom1_FD_187290 | JGI IMG/M metagenome (GOLD analysis project Ga0209633, IMG submission 187290) | Oil polluted marine microbial communities from Coal Oil Point, Santa Barbara, California, USA - Sample 1 (SPAdes) (version 2) | ecosystem: Environmental > Aquatic > Marine > Oil seeps ...
CCCGCCGAAAAAGGCCAAGATCATGTTTGCCGCTGTCTATATTGGTGGCCCGCGCTGGGTGCCCCCGCGTCCCCGACGCGCGCCGACACAAGTCGCCCGCGCACAGCAATCTTCAGGTCTCTTTTTCAGCACAAAATCCGTTGAAGAACCAATACGCAGCCTTGACGGGCAAACCCTGCGCCAAAGGGGTGTTTCAAATCAACGGTTGGAGCTGGAACTGAAAGCCGCGATCGACTTTATCAACGCCAGCCACCCGAGCATTGCAACCCTTGAGCGTTTTTTGATCGGGCGTGAGGAAATTTTGCGCGATCTGTCCGCGCAAGGCCAAAGCGATGGGCCTGGCGCTGCCCCCTCCGGCCCACCGTCTTCCCCCTCGACAGGTGGATTATGAGCGTTGCGGATAGACTCATATCCCATTTGAATCTGGCGCCACACCCCGAGGGTGGCCATTATCGGCAAACCTGGGTTGCACAGGCGAATGAGGGGCAGCGCCCAGTCGGGACCTGCATCTATTTTCTGCTAAAGGCTGGCGAAACAAGCCGCTGGCATCGCGTCGATGCGGTGGAGATCTGGCATTACTACGCCGGTGCATCGCTGGTTTTGAGCATGGCTGAAACCAAGGCAGGACCAGCGCGTGATCATCTGTTGGGACCTGACCTGTTGGGCAACGAGGCGCCGCAATTGATCGTCCCGAGCCACCATTGGCAAGCGGCCCGCAGCACAGGCGACTACACGCTTGTTGGTTGCACCGTATCGCCGGGATTTAATTTCGACGGGTTCGAGATGGTTGAGCAAGGCTTTGAAATCCCTTACAAATAAAACGCCGTTGTGGCCGCTTGATATTTCTCAATCACCCCCCATCTGCAGTATATGAACATCAGGAAAACTCTTTCGCGCATTACGGTGACGGCTCTTGTGGCGGGCATCCTGTTCACCGCGGCCCAGAACATCAGCTTGTCTGTACCAAAATCGCTTGGGTACCAAAGTGCAATAATATCAAGCGTTGGTTTTGCCGCTGGGCGCCTTTCGGCCGGCAGTTTTGTCACCGTTGATCTGACGCACCAAAGCCAAATCGACGTGCCAATAGATGCAAGTTTCGGCGCGATCCAGATTGGGCAAAGTGTCTGTGTTCATTCCTCAACCCAGTGGTTTACAACCAGCCTCACCCACCGTTTTGCTGCCATGCGTAAATGCGCGAGTTAGGTTGACGGATGACTAACCTTGCCGCCGCCAACCGGAGCCGCAACACCTGTGGTTGACGGGCTAGACGTCGCCATCCCGCGCAGCACCCGCACCGCCAGATAGGCAAACGCCTGTGCTTCCAACATATCACCATCCAGCCCAACGTCCTCAATCGGCAACACAGGGCAATCCAACAACACCGTCAACATTGCCATCATCGCCGCATTGTGCCTGCCACCGCCAGTGACCAAAACGCGGGCGGGCGGGCTTGAGCAATGCTCCATCCCCTTGGCAACCGAGGCCGCAGCGATTGCTGTTAAAGTGGCCAAGGCATCTTTGTCGTCAAGGTTGGAAACCAATTCCAGAATGTCAGAAAAATCGTCACGATCCAGTGATTTAGGCGGTATTTTGTGGAAATAGGCACGTTCCAAAAATGCCTCGACCAGCGGTTCATCTACCGCCCCCTTTAGGGCCAATTCGCCCCCCTTATCGTAAGGCTTTCCCAACCGTGCCGCCATCAGATCATTGATCGGGGCATTTGCAGGGCCAGTGTCAAACGCCAACAACGCGCCGCCCTCCTCGGGGCTATCCTTGGCCGGGTTCACCCATGTCACGTTGCCAACACCACCCAGATTTAGGAACACAACAGGCGCGTCAGCCTTGATGTATTTGGCACAGGCAAAGTGGTAAAACGGCGCCAAGGGTGCGCCCTGCCCGCCCATTTCAACGTCTGAGGTGCGAAAATCCCAAACCACAGGGAGGCCCAGAACTTCGGCTAGAATGCTGCCGTTGCCCGCCTGATGGGTGCCGCGATCCGCCGGATCATGTGCCAGAGTTTGGCCATGGAACCCAACCAGTTCCGCATCCTCGAACCCATCCAGCAACTCGGCATGGATCGTTTCCGAAAGCTCGGCCGCTTCGGCCACGGCAGATTCGCCCGGCCACTGCCCAAGCGCCGCTTTAAGCACCGCGCGTTCCGCCTCGTTATAAGCACGATAGCGACTTTCCCCAAAGCCAAGGATCGAAACACCATCCGTGTGCAGCATCGCCGCATCCACCCCGTCAAGCGACGTGCCGGACATCGCGCCAAGCGCCCAAATCGGTCCTGTTTTCAACATGCTCTTTCCCTTCGTCGCTTGCCCCGATATATCAGGGTCCAAAGCACATGAGAACGGATATTTATCAAGATGACCTACCACGCCAAATCAGAATTCATGCGGGTGATGCTGGAACGCGGCTTTGTGGCCGATTGCACTGATTATCAAGCCCTTGATGAGGCGCTGATCAAAGGCGTTGTGCCGGCCTATATCGGCTTTGACGCCACCGCCAAATCCCTGCATGTCGGCAGTCTGATCCAGATCATGATGCTGCGCTGGCTGCAAAAGACCGGCCATAAACCGATTGTTTTGATGGGCGGCGGCACCACCAAGGTGGGCGACCCCTCGTTCCGTGCGGATGAGCGCCCGCTGCTGGATGACGCCGCGATCAACGCCAACATTGCCGGCATCAAGGCCGTGTTCACCAATTACGTCAGCTTTGGCGATGCCGATACCGACGCCGAAATGGTCAACAACGCCGAATGGTTGGACGGGTTGAACTACCTGTCATTCCTACGCGACATTGGCCGCCATTTTTCAGTCAACCGGATGCTGGCGTTCGAATCCGTGAAATCACGCCTTGATCGGGAACAATCTCTTTCGTTCCTCGAATTCAATTACATGATCCTGCAGGCCTATGATTTTCTTGAATTAAACCGCCGTTATGGCTGTTTGCTTCAAATGGGCGGCTCCGATCAATGGGGCAACATTGTCAATGGGATCGACCTGACCCGTCGCGTGTTGGACAACCAGATATTCGGGCTGACCACACCACTATTGGAAACGTCTGACGGCAAGAAGATGGGCAAATCCCAAGATGGGGCCGTCTGGCTAAACCCCGACATGCGCAGCCCTTACGAATTCTGGCAGTTCTGGCGCAACACCACGGATGCCGATGTCGGGCGGTTCCTGAAACTCTACACCGAACTGCCGATTGAGGAATGCGACCGTCTGGCCGCGCTGGACGGGGCCGACATTAATGCCGCCAAAATCCGGCTGGCCAATGAGGTAACCACATTGGCCCATGGCGCCGAGGCTGCAAAAACTGCCGAAGCCACCGCCCGCGAAGTGTTTGAAAAAGGTGGCGTTGGCGATGATCTGCCAACAATCGCCATAAGCGCCGAGGACATTGGTGATGGTATCTCCATCGTGCAACTCCTCGTAAAATCCGGCCTTGCCAAATCCGGCAAAGACGCCAAACGCCTGATTGCGGAAAACGGGGCCAAAATGAATGACAAAGCCGTCACCTCTGCGGGCCAAATGATCACCAGTGACGATCTAACCCCGCCCCTAAAACTTTCGGCTGGCAAGAAACGCCACGCACTGGTCACACTCGTCTCTTAGCTTTTTCTTTCCCAAACACCTGCGCCGCAGGCTCCAACCTATCGCCAACCCAATTCCCATTTTGGTGAAGCAACTTCCCCCCCATCGCCTCCCCCTTCAGGGGGACCGAGGGGGTTTTACCAACCAACATGCGCGTCAGCTCATTTAGGCAACATCCATTTCCCGCGCGGGAAAAACGCATGGAACGCAAAGGCGAACATCACGTCATGCGCTACATTGCGACCACTGCCATCCCGCACACGGACCGTGCCGACATCCTTGCCGTCGCCAATCCGATCCGCATCCAGCGCCGAGGCCTGTCCCGCAACCCAGCTGATCACCAACCCGGCTTCGCGCACTTCACCTTCCGTATTCAAACGGCTCATCGGCCAAGCCCGCTTACCGACCCGCACCACCCGCATCAGCGCCGGTATCCCGTGCGGCGGCATCTCGCCCCCATATAGAAACGGCCGACCGGAGGAATCATAACTGACATAAGGATTGCGCCCATAGGCCCGCGACCAATCCGGCTCGTCCATCACCAACCCTTGCGGATTGCGGGTCTTAAACTCGGCCCAGCTTTCCATCCAACTGGGCAATTGTTTAAGCACATCCCCCTTATGCGCCCCAACGATCCCCGTGCCAATTGCCTGCTGCCACCAACTTTCGGTTTCAGCGTCATACATCACCATATCCGAATTGCGCAGCTTGCCAGACACCCCGAACGTGCGCAGTTTACCGCCCAAACGCCGATCAAACACCATGCCCGAATTGCACAGCGGGCAGAACGTCACAGCGATGGGAGTATCACCGACCTTGTCATTGACGATCTCATGCCATGTCAAATAGCGGATCGGATAGGCACGCGGCACTTGGCCCTTGATTTCGACGGTGATCACCGGCTCGCGCAGCTCAATGCGGGTTTCCGTGGTCACTTTGCGAAACTTGGGGTCCGACAGCGCCGGAATACCGTCCTTGGGTGGGCCGCCAGACAGGATTTCGTTCCAATCCGTCACCGAACTGCGCGAGAAATCAGTGTTGGGCCACTCGGATTTCCAGCGATCAGGATTTGCCTGCGCCACCGTGGCAAGCATAGCCACAAGGCTGGCGATCAAGGGGAATATTCGCAAAGAACGTCGCATTTTCGATCCTCCGGTTTGGGTACCCAAAGGATGGCAGAACTGGCTTTGCGAAAACAGCCCTGCTCACGAGACAGTGATGCGGAGTGTTTTGGGGCGCGCACAGGACACGCCCCAAAACCTTATTCGTTGGTGACAGTTACTTTCACCATATAGTCGGGATCATCGACCGCGCCATTGGCGTTCGAATCCCCCAACTTGATGTTGTAAAGTGTTTCCAAACCTTCGGTGACTTGGCCGAACACTGTATATTGGCCATTCAGATGTTTGGCTGGTGCCAAAACAATAAAGAACTGGCTGTTGGCGGAATTCGGGTTGCTGGAGCGCGCCGCGCCAACCGTACCCAATTTGAACGGGATGTTGGAAAACTCGGCCGACAAATCGGGCATATCCGAAGACCCCGTACCAGCGCCGCTGTTGTCCGTTCCGCGCACACCATGTTGAACATCGCCGGTTTGGGCCATGAACCCGTCAATTACGCGGTGAAAGATCACATCATCATAGGCGCCGGATTTGGCCAGAGCGATAACGCGTTCCACATGTTTGGGCGCAACATTGGGCAGCAGATCAATCACAATCGTGCCGCTGTGGCTGCCACCAACTTCGATCACCAGATTTGGGCTGGGCGTGTCGTCTGACAACGCCTGTTGGTCAGCGCCATCATATAGAAAAAACGCCCCCCAGATCGCCAGACCCAGAGCTGCGAGCGTGATAGGCAGCCACAATACTTTAAGCATCTGCGGCGACTTTCATGCTGATCATCCGGTCAGGATTCATCGGTGGCTCGCCGCGCACAATCGCGTCAACGTGGTCCATACCGTCAATCACTTGGCCATAAACGGTGTATTGACCGTTCAAGAAATCATTGTCGCCAAAGTTGATGAAGAACTGCGAATTGGCCGAGTCAGGGTTTTGCGAGCGCGCCGCCCCAATGCTGCCACGGGCATGCGGCACCTTGGAGAATTCAGCAGGGACATTCGGATGCTCAGACCCACCAGTGCCAGCGGCCCGCAGGTTGAAATCATTTTCCATGTTGCCGTGGGCCACATCACCGGTTTGGGCCATAAAGCCATCAATCACGCGGTGAAAACAGACATTGTCATAGGCGCCAGCGCGGGTCAGCTCTTTCATACGTTCAACGTGCTTTGGCGCAACGTCCGGCAGCAGTTCGATGGTGACAGTGCCGCCCGTCAGCTCCATCAGGATTGTGTTTTCGGGATCTTTGATATCGGCCATGTTGGCGCTCCTTTTATGTGGTATAATTTGGGGCGAACCTAAGCGGGATCAACACATTATTAAAGAGGCAATACAACGTGCCGCATTGACCCTGCCCGCCGGATGGTCAAACTGTGCGAAAATCGGCACAAATAGGAGGTCTGAAATGGACTGGAAGACACTGGACGATGTAAATTTAGACGGCAAAGTGGTTTTGGTGCGAGTCGACATTAACGTGCCCGTTGCCGATGGCATCGTCACCGATGCCACACGGATTGAACGCATTGCGCCAACCGTGCGCGACATTCTGGCCGCTGGCGGTAAGCCCGTTTTGATGGCGCATTTCGGACGACCCAAAGGCCAAGTGGTGCCAGAGATGTCATTAAGCGTCACCCTGCCCGCCCTTGAGGCCGTTTTTGGCCAACCGGTGCTGTTTGCCGATGGTACAGACGGCATTCGGGCGGGATCAATGATCAACGATATGAATGAAGGCGACATTTTATTGTTGGAAAACTTGCGCTTTAACGCCGGTGAAGAGGCGAATGATCCAGCCTTTGCCGCCGAATTGGCCATGCTTGGCGATGTGTTCTGCAATGACGCCTTTTCCGCCGCCCACCGCGCCCATGCCTCGACCACCGGGATCGCGACCCTGTTGCCCGCCTGTGCTGGCCGTTTGATGCAATCCGAACTTAGCGCGCTTGAGGCCGCTTTGGGCAGCCCCAAACATCCGGTTTGCGCTGTGGTTGGCGGGGCCAAAGTATCCACTAAGCTGGAACTGCTGGGCAATCTGGTCAGCAAAGTCGATCACTTGGTAATCGGCGGCGGTATGGCCAACACGTTTTTGGCCGCTCAAGGCGTGGATGTTGGCAAGTCGCTGGCCGAACACGATATGAAAGACACGGCCCTGGATATTTTGGCCAAGGCGACGGCGGCAGGTTGCGAGATCATCCTGCCCGACGACATCGTGGTCGCGCGCGATTTCAAAGCCAATGCCGCCCATGAAATCCTGCCCGTCAACGCCTGTCCTGCTGACGCGATGATTTTGGACGCTGGTCCCCAAACAACCGCCCGGATCAATGCGGTGGTTGCCAGCTCTAACACTTTGGTGATGAATGGTCCGTTGGGCGTGTTTGAAATGGAGCCGTTCCACAAAGCGACCTTTGGCATGTTGGACAAAATCGCCAGCGAGACCAAGGCCGGTAACCTGATCTCGATCGCAGGTGGTGGGGACACTGTCGCGGCCATCAATGCCTCGGGACATGGGGATGATTTCACTTACATCTCGACCGCGGGTGGAGCGTTTTTAGAGTGGATGGAAGGCAAGGTCCTGCCCGGTGTCGCCGCACTGGCGTAAACGTAGATCGCCCTAAACAGGCTCTTGGCGGGGTAAATCCTGCCTAAAACGACCGATTTTGTGCTATTGTTCAGAATGGTAGCGCCAACAGCGTTGCATGCTGATGCATACCGAAATAGAGCAGTGCCAAGGCCATAAATCTAGTAAAGGATCACGTCATGAGAGCCACACGTATTGTTCAAAAAATTCTATCCAACTATGAAGCCGATTGCCCCGGTGTGAAGGCAAACCTCTGCCGCATCCTGATGAACGGCAAGCTGGGCGGTTCAGGTAAAATGATCATCCTGCCAGTTGATCAAGGTTTTGAGCACGGTGCTGCGCGCTCTTTCGCGCCAAACCCCGCCGCCTATGATCCGCACTACCATTACCAGCTGGCGATTGACGCCGGCCTGAACGCTTTTGCCTCGCCTCTGGGCATGTTGGAAGCCGGTGCAGACACTTTCGCCGGCCAAATCCCGACGATCCTCAAAGTCAATTCAGCCAACTCGCTGATCCCCAACGAAGCGCCAAAAGACCAAGCCATCACAGCTTCTGTTGATGACGCGCTGCGCATCGGAGCCTCGGCGATTGGCTTCACAATCTATCCTGGCTCCTCCATGGGTCTGGACATGTTCGAAGAAATCTCGGCCATGCGCGAAGAAGCCGCCGCCAAGGGTCTGCCATCCGTGATCTGGTCCTACCCCCGTGGCGAAGCACTGGACAGCGACGGCGAAACTGCCATCGACATCGCGGCCTACGCCGCTCAGATCGCCGCCCTATTGGGCGCGCATATCATCAAGATCAAGCTGTCAACGGACCACCTGTCCCTGCCAGCCGCCAAGAAGGTCTATGAAGACGAAAAGATCGACATCGCCACCCAGGCCGCCCGTGTGAAACACTGCATGGACGCCAGCTTTAATGGTCGTCGGATCGTTGTATTCTCGGGCGGGGCCAAGAAAGGCACCGACAGCGTATATGACGATGCCCGCGCCATCCGCGACGGCGGCGGCAACGGCTCCATCATCGGCCGCAACACATTCCAACGCGAACGTTCAGATGCGCTCGATATGTTGGGCAAACTGGTTGATATCTACAAAGGCAAAGCCTAAACAGCATATCCAGCAGCGCCCGTGCATTCGTGCAATTCAAGGCGCTGCTGGAACCACTATCGAAAGATCTAAATGGACGATCAGATCAGCCGCAACGCGAAAATCCTTATCATCGGGGCTGGCCCTGTTGGATTGGCCGCCGCTGTTGAATTGGCGCGCTACGGGTTTACCCCGACCCTGATCGACGCCCGAAAGACCCCCTACTCCAACTCACGCGCGGTCATTGTGCATTCCGACGTTATTCGCATGTTGGCCCCTTGCGGTGCGGCTGAAGGCATCTTTACGTCGGCCGTCAATGTACCCAATGTCGATGTGTTTCGGGATGGAAAGCATGCGGCGCGGGTGAAAATTAGCGCTCTAAAAGACGACAATTTTCGGGTGCTGGGCATTGCGCAGGACCAATTCGAACAGCATTTGATCGACAGCCTGAGCCGCTATGGCGTTTCCATTCGCAAAGGGGCCAGATGTCGGGCGATTTCACAGGATGCTGACGGCGTAACGGTGCAGATCAACCAAAAAACCGAGCGTTTTGAATATGTTATTGCCTGTGACGGGGTGAAAAGCTTTGTACGCAAATCCCTGGATATCAAATTCCCTGGGTATTCTTTGCCAGACAAATGGTCTGTCGCGGATGTGAACCTGACCAACATCAACAACCCTGACTATGCCAAAATTTACATCCTGCCAGATGGCCATGTGGCAACCGCCGTGCCCATTGGCGGCACCCGTTATCGCATCACTTCAAACAAGGATGATGCCGTGAACATGTTGCCCGCTGGCATTGAGGTGGAAAAGGTCAACACCCAAGGCAGCTTTAACGTCGCCGTGCGACAGGCAGAACGCTATAGCATAGGCCGGGTTTTTCTGGCAGGCGACGCTGCGCATTGCCACTCGCCTGTCGACGGGCGCGGCTTGAATTTGGGCGTAGGTGACGCTGTTGATTTGGCCGGACGGTTTGAAAATAACACTTTAGACGGCTATCACGCGCATCGCCATGCAGAGGGTCACTATGTCATCAAAATGACAGAGCTGATCCGTGCGGCCACCACCTGTAAACGCTATCGAATGCGCCTTCTGACCCTGATTGTTTTGAAATCTGTGCACTATTTGCGGTTTCTCAATCGGTTTTCTGCCCGCGCAGCAACCCACAATCAGGTCCGCGCAAATCGCATCATGAGATGGATATTTTAGGGATTCACAAAACCGTTAGGTTTTGATACTGTTGTCAAAAGCCGCAACACAGACGGCACCCAAGAGGCAGACAACAATGAATATTTCCCGCAAACGCCCGCCTGTTGGCGTGATCATGTATTTCACAGGCGTTTTGACGCTTGGGCTGTATTTTGCCTTTGCCGCCATTCAGGGCGATTATGGGCTGTTTCGCCGTGTTCAAATCGACGCCGAGGCGGAAATCCTGCGTCAGGATTTGGCCGTTCTCTCCAAAGATGTGGCATGGATCGAAAATAAGGCCCATCGCCTGTCCGACGAGTATCTCGACCTTGATCTACTGGACGAACAAGCCCGCAGCGTGCTGGGGCTGCTGCGGGCAGACGAAATCGTTATTCGCTAGCCACCGGTCAAAAATCCCGCCAAACACCTCGGCCAAATTCTTTTCTCGCACTTGCTGTTTCAATCAGGTAGTATATAGTTTAATGCTAAACTACTTTGAACCATGCAAGGGCAATCCCCAATGGCAGCCAAGAAAAAAACAAATAAACCAAACACTTCCAAAAAAGATTTGCTTCATTACTACCGCGAGATGCTCTTAATCCGACGATTCGAGGAAAAAGCAGGCCAACTATATGGCATGGGTTTGATTGGCGGGTTTTGCCATCTCTACATCGGACAAGAAGCCATCATCGTTGGGCTCGAGTCCGCCACCAAACAGGGCGACAAGCGCGTCACCTCTTATCGCGATCACGGCCATATGTTGGCCTGTGGCATGGACCCCAAAGGTGTGATGGCCGAGTTGACGGGCCGCGAAGGGGGCTACTCCAAAGGTAAGGGTGGCTCGATGCATATGTTCTCAAAAGAGGCAAATTTTTATGGCGGCCACGGCATTGTTGGCGCGCAAGTGCCGATCGGCGCTGGACTGGCATTTGCTGACAAATACAAAGGCAACGACAATGTTTCCTTTGCCTATTTCGGTGATGGGGCTGCCAACCAAGGCCAAGTATACGAGACCTTCAACATGGCGTCCCTATGGAAACTGCCGGTTATTTTCGTGATTGAAAACAATCAATACGCGATGGGCACGTCCCTACAACGCGGCTCCTCGACCCCCGAATTATACACCCGTGGCGCGGCTTTTGGCATCCCTGGTGAATCAGTGGACGGCATGGATGTATTGGCCGTGAAGGCCGCAGGGGAAAAGGCTGTTGCGCATTGTCGCTCTGGCGAAGGGCCCTACATTTTGGAGATGGTCACTTACCGCTATCGCGGCCACTCGATGTCGGACCCCGCCAAATATCGATCCCGCGAAGAGGTTCAGAAAGTTCGTGAAGAACGCGATGCGATCGAACATGTGCGCGAGTTGATTTTGCAGGGCAAGCATGCGTCCGAGGACGATCTGAAATCCATCGACAAAGAAATCAAAACCGTGGTCAACGAGGCTGCAGAGTTCTCTCGCGAAAGCCCAGAACCGGCGCTGAGTGAGCTATGGACAGACATTTACGCCGAAGCGTAACCATCAGATAATACGGAGATGTTTTATATGGCTATCGAAATTCTGATGCCCGCACTTTCGCCCACGATGGAAGAAGGCACATTGGCCAAATGGCTGGTCAAAGAAGGGGATGTGATCGAATCCGGCATGATTATTGCTGAAATCGAGACCGACAAAGCCACGATGGAGTTCGAGGCTGTTGATGAGGGGATCATGGGTAAAATTTTGATTTCTGAAGGCACTGAAGACGTTACAGTCAATACCCCTATCGCTGTGTTGTTAGAAGAAGGTGAGGATGCTAGCGCGGCCGTTGTGTCGATCGCTGCGGCAGCCCCTGCACCCGCGGTCGAAGTCGCAGCCCCAACGGCGCCTCCAGTTCCAGCCGCCGCACCTGTCGCCGCAACCATGCCGCAGGATTCCGAAATTCCGGAAGGCACCGAAATGAAATCAACCACAGTGCGCGAAGCGTTACGGGATGCAATGGCCGAAGAAATGCGCCGCGACGAAATGGTCTACCTGATGGGCGAAGAAGTTGCCCAATATCAGGGTGCTTATAAAATCAGTCAGGGTATGTTGGAAGAGTTTGGCGAACGGCGCGTGATCGACACACCCATCACCGAGCACGGCTTTACGGGCATCGCTGTCGGGTCCGCCTTTGGTGGTCTAAAACCAATTGTCGAGTTTATGACTTTCAACTTTGCCGTCCAAGCGCTCGACCAAATCATCAACTCCGCCGCCAAAACGCTCTATATGTCTGGCGGTCAGATGGGCTCACAAATGGTGTTTCGCGGTGCCAATGGCGCAGCGGCCCGCGTGGGTGCCCAACACAGTCAAGATTACGCCGCTTGGTATGCCCAAATTCCGGGCCTGAAAGTGGTGATGCCGTATTCGGCCGCTGACGCCAAGGGTCTGTTGAAAACAGCCATTCGCGATCCGAACCCCGTTATTTTTCTAGAGAATGAAATCCTCTACGGTCAAAGTTTTGATGTACCGGTTTTGGAGGATTACACAGTGCCCTTCGGCGTCGCCAAAATCTGGCGCGAAGGCACGGATGTGACGATTGTCAGCTTCGGCATCGGGATGAAATACGCGCTTGAAGCCGCTGATCGTTTGGCCGAGGGCGGTATTTCTGCCGAAGTGATTGACCTGCGCACACTGCGCCCGATGGACACTGCGACGGTTATTAAATCCGTAATGAAAACAAATCGTTGTGTCACAGTTGAGGAAGGTTGGCCCGTTGGCTCGATTGGCGGGCATATCGCCTCGACCCTTATGCAGGAGGCGTTCGACTATCTAGATGCGCCTGTAATCACCTGCACTGGTAAGGACGTCCCGATGCCCTATGCCGCCAACCTTGAAAAACTGGCGCTGGTGACCACTGACGAGGTCATCGAGGCCGTTCACAAAGTTACATATCGTTAAGGGAGCGTAAGCGATGCCAATTGAAATTCTGATGCCCGCCCTTTCCCCAACGATGGAGGAAGGCACACTGGCCAAATGGCTGGTCAAAGAAGGCGACGCGGTGACCTCGGGCGACCTGATCGCCGAGATCGAAACCGACAAAGCCACGATGGAATTTGAAGCCGTCGACGAAGGTATTGTTGGTAAATTACTGGTAACTGAAGGCAGTGAGGGCGTGAAAGTGAATACCGCCATCATGGTACTGCTGGAAGATGGGGAAACCGGCGCGGACATATCGACTAAACCTGCCACCGCCGCTGCGTCCCTTGCACCTGAAGCCGCCGTTGAAATTGCCACAAAAGCTGTAGCGTCAGAAGTCGCAAAGCTTGTTTCAGCCAGAGATGGCGCGCGCGTTTTCGCCTCACCGCTGGCGCGTCGCTTTGCGGCGGACGCAAGCATTGATCTTAAAACAATTTCCGGTTCCGGCCCACATGGCCGCATCGTAATGGCCGACGTTTTGGGTAAAACTGCGAACGTTGCCGTCGCGGCCCCTACCGCTACAGCCTTGCCGACCGGCCCTTCCGACGACGCTCTATCCAAAATCTATGCAGATCGTGAATATGAGGAAATCGCCCTGAATGGCATGCGTAAAACCATCGCCGCGCGCCTGACGGAAGCCAAACAATCGATCCCGCATTTTTACCTGCGCCGCGACATTCGCATTGATGCACTGCTGGCGGGTCGTACCGCAATCAACAAGCAGCTTGAAAAGCGTGGAGTAAAGGTTTCGGTCAACGACTTTATCATCAAAGCCTGTGCAATGGCGTTGCAAACCGTCCCAGAAGCCAATTCGATCTGGGCAAATGACCGATTGTTCCAGATGAAACCATCTGACGTAGCCGTCGCTGTGGCAATTGATGGTGGTTTATTCACACCCGTAATCAAGGATGCCGAAACCAAATCGCTCTCACAACTTTCTACTGAGATGAAAGACCTAGCGGGCCGCGCCCGTGACAAAAAACTTGCCCCGCACGAATACCTTGGTGGCAGCTTTGCGATCTCAAACCTTGGGATGTTTGGCATCGACAATTTCGACGCCGTGATCAACCCACCGCACGGGGCAATTCTGGCCGTTGGCGCGGGTATGAAAAAACCGGTTGTTGGTAAAGACGGCACGCTTTCAGTTGCGACAGTTATGTCGGTCACACTCTCAGTCGATCACCGCGTGATTGACGGCGCATTGGGTGCAGTTTTGCTGAATGCTATCGTCGAGAATTTGGAAAACCCAGTTTCCATGCTTGCATAAAACGAACAAAAAACGGCGCGGTAAGTAGAATTTACGCGCCCTCCTTGCAAATTTTCAATATTTACGACGCGCCGTTTAACAGTTGATCCATTGTCATTGAAGGCTGGTCGCAACCGGAATCACCAACGATTTTTGCAGGCACCCCTGCAACTGTTTTGCGCGCAGGTACATCGTGTAAAACCACAGACCCTGCTGCGACCCTTGAGCAATCGCCCACGTCAATATTTCCTAAAATCTTAGCACCTGCCCCGATTAACACACCATTGCCAATCTTGGGGTGGCGGTCATCGTCCTCTTTGCCCGTGCCACCCAATGTCACCGAATGCAACATCGAAACATTGTTACCGACCACGGCGGTTTCACCAATCACGATTGAATGGGCATGATCAATCATGATCCCCTGCCCGATCTTGGCCCCAGGATGAATGTCGATCCCGAACATTTCGGAAATCCGCATCTGGAAAAAGAAGGCCATATCTCGACGGCCATTGTTCCACAACCAATGCCCAATGCGATAGGCCTGCACAGCTTGAAAACCTTTGAAATACAACAGTGGCTGCAATAGTCTATGACAGGCCGGATCACGCTCAAAAACGGCGACCAAATCGGCTCGCGCCATCTGCCCCAATTGGGGCGATGCCTCATAGGCCTCATCCGATATCTCACGCAAGATTTGCTCAGACATCTCACCAGACGCCAGTTTCAACGAAATTCGATAAGCCAAAGCACGCTCTAAGGCAGAATGGTGCAACACCGAAGAATGGATCAACCCACCCATCAATGGCTCATTCTGTACCGCTTCAGTAGCCTCGTCACAGATACGGGCCCATACGGGGTCGACTTCGACTAGTTTTGTACGCGTGTTTGTCATCTCGGCTTCCTTAGTGCTTGACCTGTTTATAACAGATAAGCACCACACGCCAAGATGAAAGCCCTGATCAATGGTATCAGCATCATGAATGACTCTCAAATCACGCATTTCAGCAACTTGCTGAATGAAATGCGTGCGCATTTGAATGCACAGGATGATATTGCTCAAGATAGCCAGAAAACTGTTGTGCTTGATCAGCAGTCCGTGGGGCGCCTTAGCCGCATGGGGGCACTACAACAGCAAGCGATGGCGAATGCTGCACAAGCGCGACGCGCGCAACAATCACAACACATTGATGCCGCTTTCAAACGGATAGATGAGGGCGAATTCGGTATTTGTACAAGTTGCGGTGAGGACATTCCGACAAAACGTATGAAACTTGATCCAACCGTTGTTTCTTGCGTAACTTGCGCGGCCGGTTAAAAGCAACGCGTTCACATCGCCACTTTATAAGCTCTTCAAACACCACGACAAAGCAACGACAATAGGCTAGGTCGTCTAAAAAAGGTTCGGGTGCCATATCGCGAGCCATGGCTGCGGCCATCAAACTGCCATTGCCCCAAACCGGATGCCCGCGCCTCAACCGTTTGAAATGCAAATCCGCAAAGCTGGCCTGCTCCAGCATTTGCTGCATGATCTCTCGCCGTTTGGGGTGCGGCAACGGCAACAAAACCCGCGCCGCAGTCACGATATCACCATGTAAGACAGGGCGCATCTATTAACTTGCAACCTCGAGCACTTCAAACACCCCTGCCCCAAATCGGTTGGATATTTGCGCAACTGCGATTTGAAATGGGGCCATTACGCCATCCAGCGCCTGATCCGTGGCCAGATACGTCCAATTTGCCCCCCCCACGGTGGTTTCACGCACCACGGTACCCCCATCCATCACGCGAACCAGATAGCTTTCGCCAGCTTCGCCCAGAGGCACCTCAACAGACTCCCAACTGTCCCCATCGATCCGCGTGCGCCTGATCCATGAAACATCAATATCAGACCCGGAATTGCCAACGGCCAGCAAATGGCAGGGCGAATAGGGTCGTAAACCGATCCCCTGAAACGCAGATTGCAGATGGATATAGGCCGGGTCATCATAGTTTCGCGCCGCAGGCCCAATCCGGTAATGTCGTGACAATCCACGCTCACTAGCGGCTATGTCCACCTGTCCAGGCACACCGTTTAATAAAACGAATTGACTGCCAACGGGCCATTCCTGAGGCATTATCCCGTCTGAGCCAACTTGGCCCCGCAACCGTAAGGTTAAATCATAGGTGTCTTCGGCCACTAAAGTCGCGTCCGCAAACTGGAACAACTCCCAGTTTTCGCTGGACCCATCACCAATGGCCGCCAGATTTGCCCCATTCAACACATTTGCCCAACTAACCGACGACAATGCTCCGCCAAAGACCGTCACACGAAGTGCCGGCCCATTGTCCTTCATACCTTGGCGCGCCGCCGCCAAAGGCGTTGCCGTCAGGCCAATGATAGAAGAGGCCTCCACCAAACGGTTCAGACTATAACCTTCGTCTGTTGAGGAGCTGTAAATCGCCACTGGCCCTGGCCAAGGCGTCGCGGTGATAGCAACATGCGGCGCATGCTCTACCTCGTCACCGCGCATCAACGGCAAGTCTAGGAATACTGGATAGGCCGGTACTGCTGGCGTAAAGGGGCGCACAGTGGTATCTTCTTCCAAGCGGTCACTCGGCCGATAAACCCCCGTTTCGACCCGAACCGCCTCAATCATCTGCGCTCCAGATTGCTCCACATGGTCCAACCGATACAGCGCTTCACCATCCTCGCTAGGCAATCGCACCACATCACCGGCGCCAATCGCCAGTTCCGAAAGCGGCAGCGCAAAACGCGCGCCATCGCGTGCAATCCGCGATTCAGCCAACCAACGCTCCACCACGGCGCGTCCCTCAGCAGCAGTGAAAGACAACGCCAGTTCTGATTGTGAAACCCCAAACGTCGCCTCATCCGGAAAAACTGCTTCGGTCGCCCGCACCTCATAATCACCATTGGCCTCGACATAGTTCAACCGGATCCGCCCGGCCACCTCGGCAGATGGAGCGCGTACTGTTTCGATCAAACCGCTGGCTTCTGCCGCCACTGCCAGTTTTTCGGGCAGTACAGTCGCCGTTTCACGCCCGTCACGGTTTTTGAATATTAAAACACCGTCGCGCTCGACTGCATCGATCCCATAGGCCAGCATCAGGGGTTGCAGAGCTGACCGCGCGCCGTCAATTGCCGGAACACTATAACCACGTACATATCCAAACAGGCGGCTCACGTCATAATTCACAACACCCGACCGCTCACATACCTCAGCAACAGCCGATGCCAAAGACCGCGCCGCAGTACGTCCATTTATCCAATGACCACGCGCATAATTCTCGCCGTCGGTCCATAGGTCTTGATTGTTCGGGAAGTACGGGAACGGACGCGCATCCCATGCCCAAACATGGGCGCGCTCCATATCCAACATTTTCACATCAGTTTCATCGTGCACCGGATTGTTTTCGGGGTCTGTCCAAAACTGATGCATCGCCCGCAGATACTGAACCTGTATCAGCTCATCCCGTGTGCCATTCGAATGGCGTGGCAGGCTGGATTCCGACGACTTGGGATCAACAAATTTGTTGGGCTGGTTGGTGCCCTTATCAACGGCAGCACAGCCAAGTTCCGTAAACCAAATCGGTTTTGAACCAGCTTCCCAATCAGTTGGATCGCTCTGTCTTACCCCACCAATACGTTCATGATGGGTGCTTAACCACCACCCTTTGAGGTCTTTATAGCGATAGATCCATGGCTCCCCATGCTCTCCATCGCTAATTGGCGTGCGAATTTGCGCGGCCCGTGCTTCTGGTGAGTGGTAATACCAATCATAACCCTCGCCACCCATGATATTTGATTTCAGATAATCAAGATCATAGATCGAACCCGCAGCCGCATCCAGATGGTCGTAGCCGTCGCGCCAATCGGACATAGGCATGTAGTTATCAATGCCGATAAAATCTATGTTTGCATCCGCCCATAGCGCATCCAGATGGAACAACCGATCATTGCTGCCATCTTGTGGCTGATATCCGAAATACTCGGACCAATCGGCTGCATAGGAAATCTTGGTTCCGACACCCAAAATACCACGCACATCAGCTGCCAAAATCCGCAACCCCTCGACCACGGGGAAGCTGCCTGCAGCCCCCCTAATCTGTGTCATCCCGCGCAATTCAGAACCAATCAAAAACGCCTCGACCCCACCTGCAGCTGCACAAAGATGTGCATAGTGCAGGATAAAACGTCGATACGACCACTCCGCTGGACCGCTATAGATCACACCATTGGCCGTCGGGGTGAAATCCGCTGCAGTCGCCATGCCAAAGAATGCAGCAACCTCGTCTTCTGCTGCTACCGTGCCATCAGGGCCACCGTCTTTCTCAGGAGCAACCGAAAGGGTAATGCGCCCACGCCATGGCAGCACAGCTTGGCCTACCTCATCTGAATAAGGATCTGGCAAGACGTTGCCCTCGATCTGATCCATCAGAACAAACGGATAAAGAACCACACCCTTGCCGATCCCGTTCAAATGCGTAATTGCCTCAATCACAGATTGATCCGTTGGTGTTCCGCCGTAGATTGAACGCTGATCGACCTTTGGAATCTCCTCAGCCAAGGCCCGCGACACACCTGAAACGGACCAGGGCATCCCCGTGCCGTCATCGACAATCTGCTCAACCTTGGGCTGGATATTGCAATCCTCGCAGCGTAAGTCATCGCCAAACCAGGAAACCACCAATGAAACCGAGCCACAATTGGGCAGTTCTTCATCCATCGCTTCTACAGATGTCGCGAAATCGGTTTTGCCCGAAGGCGTGTTCATATTGGCTGTACGGTTCACACCAAACCCCGATGAATAATGCACCGGCGTTGTCGCCAACGCATATTCGCCAGTGCCAGGGATCAAAGCAACGGCCGAAACGGCCTGCGCAATGTCACCTTCGTCCTCATCTTGTGCAGGGCGCAGCACTTCAAAGGTGAATTGCGGTATCCGGTTGCCAAATTGCCCCATTGGCAAATCTTCAAACATTACATAGGCAATGCCGCGATACGCAGGGGCGTGTCCCGCCCCCTCAATCGCCTCGATCTTAGAATCCGGCATTTGATCTTCTGACCCAGAATACACCCGCATATTTAGATCGTCGCGCGAAATCTCGATCCCGTCGGCCCAAATTCGACCAACTCGTGTGATCACCCCTTCACACAGGGCAATCGCCAAGCTGACCGTGTAATTATATGTCAATGTTTTAGGCTGCGGTGGCGCACCTTTGCCCCCGCCCGAGGCCACAACACCCTCTTTGAACTGCGACGCCCAAATAACTTGACCGCCAATCCGCATTCGGCCATAAACTTGCGCTACCGAGGCCCCCTCGGACGCCCCTGTCAAACGGAAACGGTCTACTTGACCGGTTTCGACAACGTCCGAGCCTGCCCCCATGATCCGCTGATCCAACACACGGCCAAGCGTTGCCCCGACAGCGCGGCCAATGACGGCACTCGACATCCCTAAAACGGCACCGCCTACCGACGAACCTGCCGCAAATCCGATTGATGATAATACAATAGTCGCCATCAGAGCCCCTCCTCGGGAAACGCAAATCGCGCCACAATGCGGCGCTGCCACGGTGTGCTCAGAGGGCTCTCAACCACCCCGTGCCCCGTATAGGCATGAATAAAAGTCGGGGTTGGACCGGATTGACCCATAATCCCCAAATGCTTGGCCACCCCACCCGCTCGCATACGAAACAACAGCAGATCACCTACAGCCGCCCCTTGCTGCACCCTTAGATGCCGCAAGGCCGCCCTCCACAAACGCTCTTCGCCCTGTGGTTCAGACCAATCGGACGTATAGGCAGGCACCGTTTCCGGCTCTGCCCCGTAAACCTCTCGCCACACACCGCGCAGCAAACCCAGACAATCTGTGCCGGCACCTTTGGTCGACGCTTGGTGCCGATACGGCGTACCAATCCAACCCCGAGCAAGGCAGGCAACCTGCTCCCCAATGTCTGACATCAGCTCAAACTCCCACCATTATTGACACCACCACTGGTCGGATATGACATCAGCCAATCCTCACCAGGGATGTCAGGAAAGCCGCGATAATTCAGAAAATTATCGAATTTCAAGCGGCAGGTATTGCTGCGCTTGTCACAACCAGCCTCAATGCGCACCAAATCACCGGTCGCGATCTTTGCGCGAAATCCTTCCCACAACTCGATCACGCGACCATCCTCAGTCTGGAGGTCATTCTTGATCGCGCCGACCAAACCGACCGCCTCACCACTCAAGACAACAAACCGGCCATACTCGAACCAACGTGCGTCAAATCCACTTATTTCGGCAAACCGGAAAATGCGGGCTTCTTCAACATCCTCTACAGCCATCTCTGCAACGTACCCTGGCACATCAAAGGCAAACCGACAGTCTTTGTCGCCCAACACAGCCGTACAAGGCTTTTGATAGACCCGCCCTTGTGGCTGGTTCAACGCTTCGGTCAAGCCGCGCAATTCTGCTTGAAATGCTCCACCACTGCGACGCAACTCGCCAATCGTGCCGCGAAACTGCAATACACGTTGATCCAGATCCGCCCAATTCACCAACCAGGCCCGAACCTCGGCCCCGTCAAATCGACCGGCCGAGATATCTTCTTCAGTGATCGCTGCATCCGATATCGCGCCCAAGGCCTCGCTATTGTCTACAGCCAAACCAGATGTCTGCTGCAATGCCTTTGCCGCCAAACCGGAATCCGCTTTGAAATCAACGCCCTCAAACGCCAATGAGCGATCGTGATCGGTAAACCCATAAGAAACACCATCACTGCGAACTACAGCCCAACACCGACACACATTTGTAATGCCACTGCCCAAATGTGCCTGAAACTCTGCTGAAACACCCATCAGATACGCACCTCTACCACGGGCACGTTCGGCACCTGCCCAGCTTGAAAACTCGCCACTGAGGCTTGGATCCGGTCTGTATCAAACCGCACAGGAACATCAAATTCATACCCGGCTGTCACCTCGACCCCCTCATCCGGTGGGTGGTCAAAGGTTACAATACCGGTCGCCGTATCCACATCAAAATGAATGGACTCTTGCAACTGATCACCTTGGATTCCAATCGTCACGCTGCCCAAAACCGGTTTGGTTACAGGGCGCACATAAGTTGCATCACCGGACGTATAGGTTTTGTTCAAAGCGAACGCCGAGGTCACCCCATCCCCAATGGCAATCACCTGGTCTTCAAAATTCGTCTCAAAAGAGGCCTTGCCGGATTTGTAATCCGACCAATCCTTCCAACGGAACCCATATAGCTGTCCTTGCCTTGCCTCAAAAAACGCAATCAACAACTCAACATCATCCAACGAACGCATACCCAACCCCGCATCATACCGATGCCGCGAGAAGGCCCATGGAGTGTTGCGCTCTTCAAATCCATTGGCAAGTGTCACAACCTCGGTGCGCCGCTCAGGACCACCAACCGCGCCAAAACTCAAACTGGCCGGAAATCTTTCCTCGTGAAAACCCATTGCGTCGCCCTCCTAGCGGTTGCGTTGCCCACGCCCCAAAGCGCGCGCCATTTGTGATGCAATCTGCCCCTGCGAACGCTGAAAGCCTTCGACATTCGGGGTTGATATATTCATCGTTATATTGACAGGGGCTGATTGGCCGTTCATCTCAACGCCCAACCGCCCGTTCATGCCACGGGTCAGCGGCATAATCGCCTCGGGGCCGGCTTCGCCCATCAGGCCAGTGCCACCACGCATTGGAAATGTGGTCGGCCCACTGACAATGCCACCGTTGGCAAAAGGCATCACCCGGCCTTGCGAAAAACTAGCCCCATCCGCATAGGCGGAGCTGCCGCCGACAATACTGCTGATACTGCTCGAAATCAGGCCACCAATATGTTTGGTAACCGGTGTGATTGCGGCGTTATAGGTTGCCTTAATCATCGAATCCGCCACTTTGCCCAAAGCGTCCGACAGCTTGAGTCCATCAAACACCAAGCCGTCAAAGGCCGATTTTAGGCCACGGCTCATGCCTTTCGATAAAACATCCACCTCGCGGTTGGTTGTGGTCAGGCTGTCGCGCATTTTGCCAAGTTCGCTATCAAAGGCCGCCGTCATCGACGTGGCACTGCTCATCGTTGTCTCAAGTGCTGCAACCTGATCGTCAAATCCGTCCAGCCCGTCCACTTCTCTTGTCATTATTTAGTCTCCATTTTTTCGGGCGCCCCTTTATCTGGAAACGCCTGGCTTAATTCCTCTAGCCGCGAACGGCCCATCGGCGCATCCACCCCACCCTCACCCAGCATCATCAGAAATTCCGCAGGGGTCAGTTGCCAAAATTGACCAGGCCGCAAACCAAGACCACGCAGACCTGCCCGCATCAAAGCCGGCCAGTCAAACCCGCTCATCCTGCAGCCACATCCGGAACAGCAAAGGCCCGCGCCAGCAATTCCGCCGCCACGCGCGCAGCCTCAACAGGGCCGCCCGCGATCTCGACAGACAACAGATCTACTGCGCCCCCTTGCCAGCCGCCGCCACGCAATCCGGCCACAATCAGCGCCAGCACATCACGTGTGCTGAACTGACCGCTCTCAAATCGCTCAACCATCCCAATCAGCGTCCCTGTTTCCAAAGACGCTTCAAGTTCGGCCAATGCCCCGAGTGTCAGCTTGCAATTGTGCATCTGCCCATCCAGGCTTAAGGCCACTTCACCAGCCCAAGGGTTGCTCATGGCACAACCGGTGTGAAGGTCAATGCGCCTGCCGAGGCCATGCTCAGCTCATACGTTGCTTCACCGTTGTAGCTGCCGGAATACTCAATCGCCGTCATCTGGAACGCACCTTCGATGATGCCAAATTCGGGAATAATCACCTGAAAATTCGGCGTTTCACCATCAAAGAAAATCTGCCGCGCGCGCTCATCCGTGGCCGCATCTTTGAACACGCCCGAACCGGAAATCGAAGCCGCTTTAACGCCAGCTCCACCCAGCAATTCGCGCCAGCCACCTTGGCTCTCCAAAGAGGTCACATCGACCGCTTCGGCATTAAAACTAATCCGTGTGGCACGCAGCCCCACAATGGTCTCAAACAAACCGCCTCCGGTCATGTCGAGTTTAATCAAAAGGTCCTTGCCGTTTTGGGCACCCATAGCTGTCACTCCATTGTTTTCTGAAAATTAGATCACTGTATCCGGGCCGCTCATCAGTCCCTGCGGGGCCTTCTTCGCGAAGAAAACCCTCAGGCTTGATATGCGGTCCCGACATTTCTTAGCTGTCTTCAACCCGCGCATTAAATTGCAGATCAATCCGGCGTGTTTCTCCGGTGCCAACCCGCCGTGCCGTTGCACGGTTAAAGTTGATGTAACAAAGTGCGCCGCGCGCCAGAACCAGCTCAGCGCCCTGTAGCGCATCACTCACCGCAGCGCCGACCTGCTTGGCCACCTGAAACCCAGCCGCGTCCGAAATCACACTAATGGTGAGCAAATGCAGCGCGCCGAAACCTGTCTTATCGGAACGGTCCCGAACATCCTCAGGTCCTAAACTGACATAGGTGCCCAAAATCGTTCCCGACGGCGCATTGTCATAGATCGCTGTGCCGACCAAGGCCGCCAAAGCCGTATCCGCCGTGAGGCGCTGGTAGATTGCCGCCTGTAGGGCTGCAGAAACTCCATAACTCATGACGATACCTCCTCATAAACATAACAGGTCAGGTAATGGGCCTGAGGATCACGTTCCGTCACAGCCTTGATGCGAAACAAACGTGTTCCTTCGCGAAACCGCTGATTTGGTTTGGGGCGCGATTCAGCACCCACGGGCGCCGCACGAACGGTGATCCGGTAGGGAACATTGGAAACGGTGACAAATTCTCCCGCTTTCTCGCTCCCGGTACCGGCACTTATTTCACCCCATAACGTGCCCAGCTCAACCCAGTTCTCGACAAACCCACCCGAACCATCCGGTGATTGCACCGGATCCTCCAGCACCAGCTTGCGATTTAAAACAGGCGCACTCATGACGCTGCCCCGCCCAAAATCCGAACCGTGCGATAGCGTTCAATCAAACTGGTCACACCATAAGGCATCACATCATTGCCCGCCCCGCCGACATCACGGTGCTCATAATAATGCGCTGCCAGCAACATGACCGCATGGGTCACATCAGCCGGCAAATCTTCCCAAACGGTACCAAAACCTGCCGTGAAAATCACCTCGGCACTGCCACCAATCGGGATCACCGGAAGGTTGCCACTTGCCGCCAACAATTTGGGGCGGTGGTCATCTTTTTGTAAACCATAGCGCGCGGAATCAATCACGGTCACAACCGCCAACCGATCCAGCAAGCGCAATTCGGTAATTGCATTCACGGGGGCCACAGGAAACGCCTGCTGATCCAGCGCCCGCCATGCGGTCAACGACCACATAAAGCTGCGTTCTATCAAAACCTTACCTGTGCGTGCCTCAATTGCCGCCATCGCACTGCGAAGGTAGCTTTCCAACACCGCATCCTGCACCGCATCATCGGCAAACCCCGTGCCCATCCGCAAGTGGTCTTTGAATATTGCAATTGGCAGCGCCAGCGTGGGCACTGTGGTCTGCTCGATTAACATCATAAAATTCTCCGGTAATTGGGGCCCCTGGTCGGTAGGCGGGCGCACGCCATTCGCATTGCTCGGACGGAGGGGAGCAGCTAGACAACACGAAAAAATCTCGGCGTACGCCCAATCGGTCACCCCCCGCATAGATGGGGGATGACCTCTCTCGATATCCCTTAGGAGACCGAGAATTTCAGCAGTTTGATCGCAGCGAAATCGCTTACATCACCACCAACACGCTTTGTCGCATAAAACAGAACATGTGGCTTGGCGCTGAACGGATCACGCAAAACACGCAGATCAGGACGCTCGGCCACAGTGTAACCAGCGGCAAAGTCACCAAAGGCAATCGCCGTGGCGTCCGATCCAATGTCAGGCATATCTTCGGCGATCAAAACTGGATAACCCATCAAACGAGCAGGCTCGCCTGCGGCCAGACCATCGGACCACAAAAAGCGGCCATCAGCGTCTTTCATCTTGCGAACGGCACCGGCGGTTTTCGAGTTCATGATGAACGTCGCACCTGCGCGGTACTGTGCACCCAGCGCATAAACCAGATCAATGATCGAATCCGCTGGCGTTACGCCATCAAAATCACCATCGACACCAGTGGCGATATAGCCCAGGTTGTTCCAGGCCCAGCTTGCGTCATCTACAGCCGTATGCGTCAGAAAACCCGTTGGTTTGTCGATGCCATCGCCAGAAACAAAAGCCGCGGCTTCTGCGCGCGAGAATTTGTCAGCGATACGACCGGCC